>Ga0247834_1003563_pt1 | contig 21034 bp, 14 predicted proteins | sample LaCruzMarch2015__8_FD_187118 | JGI IMG/M metagenome (GOLD analysis project Ga0247834, IMG submission 187118) | Freshwater microbial communities from meromictic Lake La Cruz, Castile-La Mancha, Spain - LaCruzMarch2015_12m | ecosystem: Environmental > Aquatic > Freshwater > Lake | place: Spain...
ATACCCGTGACCATTGACCTGGATGCACAGACTGACAACAAGAAAAATCAACTGTTGACCGACAATACCAAAGCACTGTTGGACATGGCAGCCAGTGTCACAACCGGATCTCGAGACACAAAAATCAGTATCACAGACGTGGAAAATCAGCCCAACAATGGCAAGAAAACCACTGACATTGACAGTGTGCTGGCAAGCATGGAGACAGCTTTTAAAAATCAAGAAGCTGCTCGCAAACAAAATGTCAGCATCAGCTTGACAGATGCCACCGCTGGCAATTTTTTAGGCACAGGCAATGAGTTTACTGGTCCCAATGTGGGCCCACTCACCACGGACATGGCTGCACTCAAAGACATAGCAGCCAAACTGGGGGCTTATGATGCACAGAATGAAATCATCACCAATCCCAACACCTGGAAAGACATCATCAAATCGGGCATGTTGCAAAACTATGATGTTGGCATGGCCAACATTGGCAGCCGCATGATTGGTGATGATGCGGGCAACATACTGGGCGAGCGAGTAAAAGAAGTCATGGAATCAAACAAAGTTGATGTCAACACAGCACTGACACAGACTGCCAAAGAATTCAAAGATGCCATGTTGCAGATTGTCACACAAATGCAGCAACAAAAAGATCCTGAAGTGCAGGCACAAATGGTTGAACATTTAGCAGCCATCAGTCGCGGCACGGCCAGCACTGCCAAAGCCAGTGAGCGAATGGCAGCAGTGGCCAGCAACTAACAATAAATAATACACTATGGCAGAACCCAAACAACCCGGCTGGCGAAAGTATTTCAAGGTAGCAGACACTTCAGGTGTGATGAGTCCAATCTCGGGCAGGAACCAATTTGGCCTACCTGGATATGCCAAAAATGACGGGTCAGATACAGGCATGCCTGCAGACTTTGTGTTCCGCAATTATGCGTCAAGACTGCCAGAAGTGTACTCTGGACACCCCAATCGTATTGAACGCTACAACCAGTACGAGAATATGGACATGGACTCAGAGATCAATGCCTGCATGGACATCATTGCTGAGTTTTCCACACAGATGAATGAACACAACGGCACACCGTTTGAAGTGACTTATCAGGACAAACCCACTGACAACGAAGTCAGCATTATTAAAAAACAACTGCAACAGTGGATCAAGCTGAACAAACTGGATCAGCGCATATTCAAACTGTTCCGCAACACCATCAAGTACGGTGACCAAGTGTTTGTGCGAGATCCAGAAACATTTGAGATGATGTGGGTGGACATGAGCAAGGTTGCTAGAGTTATTGTGAACGAATCAGAAGGCAAGCGTCCCGAGCAGTATGTGATTCGTGACATCAATCCCAACTTTCAAAACATGACTGTGGCAGCCAAGACCACCACAGACTACATGACCAACCCTGTGACAGGCACCATATCAGGCAATGCCAACTACACCATGCCCAATGGCGGCACCGGAGGCGGGGTGGGCAATTCAAGATTTATGACTGCCATGAACGAAGTTTGCCTGGATGCCAAGCATGTGGTACACATCAGCCTGAACGAAGGCCTGGATGTGTTCTGGCCTTTTGGACGCAGTATTCTGGAACAGATTTACAAGGTATTCAAACAAAAAGAACTCTTGGAAGATGCCATCCTGATCTATCGTGTGAGCCGTGCTCCTGAGCGCAGAATCTTCAAAATTGACGTGGGCAACATGCCATCGCATTTGGCCATGGCATTTGTGGAACGTGTAAAAAACGAAATGCATCAGCGCAGGATCCCCACCATGACCGGTGGCGGCAACAACATGATGGATGCCAGTTACAACCCACTTTCAATCAACGAAGACTATTTCTTCCCTCAGGGTCAAGACGGACGTGGCAGCAGTGTAGAAACACTGCCGGGCGGGCAAAATCTGGGCGAAATAGATGATTTGAAATACTTCAACAACAAAATGGCTCGTGGTCTGCGTGTGCCATCAAGCTATTTGCCCACAGGTCCTGACGATTCAGACCGTGCCATGAGCGACGGCAAAGTGGGCACTGCCTTGATCCAAGAGTACAGATTCAACCAGTATTGCGAACGACTACAGTCTCTAATTGTGCAAAAATTAGACGACGAATTCAAGATGTTTATGAAATGGCGTGGGTTTAACATAGACTCCAGCCTGTTCTCTTTGACGTTTAATGCACCTCAAAACTTTGCCAGCTATCGCCAAAGCGAACTGGATACCACACGTATCACTGCATTCACACAGTTAGAACCCTTGCCTTATATGAGCAAACGTTTCTTGTTGCAACGTTACTTGGGCTTGACCGAAGAAGAGATCCAAGAAAACGAAGAGCTGTGGCGTGAAGAGCGTGACGATCCTGAAATGAGCACCAATGCTGGACAAGACCTACGTAGTGTGGGCATCACTCCAGGCGGCCTTGAAGGTGACATTCAAACTGGTGAAGAAATGGCAGGAATGACTGCACAAGTGAGCGGGGCACCTCCTGTGGCTCCTGGCGCAGGTCCTGCTGCTCCTGGTGGTGTCATGCCCGCAGGTGGTGCAGCCGCACCTGGTGTATAAATAACAACATGCTGTTAAACGAATTTTTTTACAAAGAACCCAGTGCGTATCAAGACCTGTCGCAAGACAACAGTCAGCCGCAACAAAGTGACTTGCGAAAAACCCGCCTCACACTGCGTCAACTCAACAAGCTGAGAAAGATGAATGACGTGAGAATGTATGAGTTCAAGGAAAAACTCAAACTGGTCAAGAAACAGTACGCACCTCCTCCTGCCCCGCCAATGTAATAAACTTGTAATTTATTGGCCTTTTCGACACCTTAAACCTGGTGTTTTTCTCCTACATCGTAAATAACAGCACACTTTACCTATAGGAGTTTCCCATATGAACCGTTTTGAACAATTGATTGAATATGTAATCAATGACGAAGAGGCCAAGGCCCGCGAACTTTTCCACGACATTGTTGTGGAGAAAAGCCGTCAAATCTATGAAGATATCATGGCCGAAGAAGCCGCAGATATTGAAGAAGCAGAAGATATTGAAGAAGCCGCAGATATTGAAGAAGCAGAAGATATTGAAGAAGGCATGGGCGGCGACGCTGCTGACGACCTGATCGACGACGTGGAAATGGAAGAAGAATCTGACATGAACATGGAAGCCGAAAATGACAACAACATGGAAGGCATGCACGGATACATGGAAGATGACATGGACATGAAAGACATGGACATGGACTCAAAAGACATGGACAGTGAACCTGCTACCAAAGACGACATCATGAATTTAGAAGACAAACTGGATCAACTAATGGCCGAGTTTGAAGACCTCATGGGCGGTGACGACATGGGCGACGGATTTGGTCCTGACGAAGGCGGCGATGCTATCGAAATGGACGACACTGACGAAATGGAACCAGGCATGATGGAAGCTGTGAGTTTGAAAGCAGCCCCAAAGCCAGTGACCAGTGAAGAAGGCGGCGTAAACAAGAAGTCTACCTATGCAGCCAACAGCGGACAAGCAGGCATGGCCAGCCGTCCAGTACACACTGGTGCTGCCGAAGGTGGACATCATGACACATCTGCTTACAGCAACAACACCAAAGACTTGATCGGCAAAGTTGGTAACACACCTGCACAAGGCACACAAAAACCTTCAGCAGCACCAAAGCCTAAAATGGGCGATAACAGCGCAGGTCAAAACAATAGAAGCCCACTTCCTACAGGACGTAAGGGTTAATTAGATGCGATCTAGGTACCTTAGAGAAGATTTAACTTTTAGCCAGGCCAATATCCAAGTCTTAGAAGAATCGGATATGTCTGGTAAAAAGCATCTCTACCTCAAAGGCATTTGTATTGAAGGTGACAAGCGCAATGCAAATGAACGTATCTACCCAAAACACGAAATTATCAAGGCAGTAGAAACCATCAACGAACAGATCCACAGCGGCAACTCCGTGCTAGGTGAAGTGGACCATCCAGATGATCTAAAGATCAACTTAGATCGTGTGTGTCACACAGTTGAAGGCATGTGGATGGACGGACATGCAGGTTGTGGTAAGTTGAAGATATTGCCAACTCCCATGGGAGAATTGATCAAAACGCTGATCACGTCAGGTGTAAAACTTGGCGTCAGCAGTCGTGGCAGCGGCAACGTGGACGACAGAACAGGACATGTAAGTGACTTTGAAATAGTCACTATAGATGTGGTTGCACAACCCAGCGCACCCAATGCTTACCCAACAGCAATTTATGAAGGTCTCATGAACATGAAGCACGGTCATAAACTGATGGAGATGGCAAGGGAATCTGGCGAAGGCGACAAAGTACAGAGATACCTAAAAAATGAAGTTAAAAGACTCATTCGGGATCTCAAAATCTAAGGAGAACCAGGCATGTTTGATGCAATAAAACCCTTGCTTGATAGTGGCCTGATCACAGAAGACGTTAGTCAAGAACTCAACGAAGCTTGGGAATCTAAACTCAACGAAGCACGTGAACAGGTACGTAGTGAACTCAGAGAAGAGTTTGCACAACGCTATGAGCATGACAAGACAGTAATGGTAGAAGCCCTAGACAAGATGGTAACAGAAGGTTTGGCCGCAGAAATTGCGCAAGTGGCTGCTGAAAAGCAAGCACTTACGGAAGATCGCGTCCGTTTCCAACACAAGATGAAAGAATCAGCACAGAAGTTCAACGGCTTCATGGTTAGTAAACTTGCAGAAGAAATTGGCGAATTGCGCCGAGACCGCAAAATGCACACCGAAGGAGTTGCAAAACTCGAAAACTTCGTGGTGCAGGCATTGGCACGTGAAATCACAGAATTCGCCAAAGACAAACGCGATGTCGTAGAGACAAAAGTACGTCTGGTACGTGAAGCACGTGGCAAACTTGAACAGTTGAAGAGTCGTTTTGTAAAAGAATCTGCTCACAAAATGAGTCAAGCTGTTAGCCGTCATCTCAAGGCTGAGTTGAATCAGTTACAAGAAGACATCAAAGTTGCTCGTGAGAACAATTTTGGTCGTAGAATCTTCGAAGCATATGCAGCAGAATTTGGAGCCACTCATCTCAATGAGAAGGCAGAAGTCCGTAAACTGTATGACATTATTGCAGAGAAAGATCAGAAATTGCGTAAAGCAATCGACATCACCCGTACTGCAAAGACCGTGGTGGAGTCAAAAGAACGTGAACTGCGTATGATCCGTGAGTCCAATGAGCGTGAAAGCACAATGGATGAATTGCTGCGTCCCTTAAACCAGGAAAAGCAAGAAGTCATGCGTAATTTACTCGAAAGCGTTCAAACTAACCGTTTGAAAAATGCTTTTGAAAAGTATCTACCAGCAGTGTTGGAAGATAGATCTGCAAAAGCCCGTAAAGTGATTGCAGAATCTGTTACCTCAGTAACTGGTGATAAAACTACTGCACCCACGGTGTCGGAAGATCGCAGCAATGTCATCGACCTCAAGCGCCTGGCAGGTCTTTAATCTTAACAAGGAGACTTAAATGTCACAAGAACTATTAGAAAGTCGTTGGGGCGAAACCAAAGAGGCACTGTTAGAAGGTCTTAATGGAACCAAACGCAATAGCATGAATGTTATCCTCGAAAACACTCGTCGCTATTTGAAAGAGAATGCAAGCGCAGGTTCAACTGCTGCTGGCAACATTGCCACACTTAACCGTGTGATTCTGCCAGTGATCCGTCGTGTCATGCCCACCGTTATTGCTAACGAGTTGGTTGGCGTTCAGCCCATGACAGGTCCTGTTGGTCAAATTCACACTCTGCGTGTGCGTTATGCCAACAGCCTGACAGACAACAGTGCAGCCGCCACTAGCGTTGCAGCTGGTGAAGAAGCATTGAGCCCATTCAAAATTGCTCAGGCATATTCTACAGTACCTGCTGGCACGGCCACAGCTACTAGCTACACTGGTGGCAACACAGCTACCATGGAAGGCACTGGCGGTAAGCAAATTAGCGTTCAGATCCTGAAACAAGCCGTTGAAGCTCGCACACGTAAGTTACAAGCTCGCTGGACATTTGAATCCGCACAAGACGCACAAGCCATGCATGGCATTGACGTTGAAGCAGAAATCATGGCAGCATTGGCTCAAGAAATTACCGCTGAAATCGACCAAGAGATTCTCTTGAGCTTGCGTTCATTGGCAGCTACTGAGTTCACATACAACCAAGCTACTGTTTCTGGTACAGCAACATTCGTTGGTGACGAACACGCCGCACTGGCTGTGTTGGTCAACCGTGTTGCCAACTTGATTGCTCAACGCACTCGTCGTGGCGCTGGTAACTACGCTGTGGTCTCTTCAGCTGCACTAACAGTGTTGCAAAGTGCAACAACTAGTGCGTTTGCTCGCACTACAGAAGGTACATTTGAAGCACCTACCAACACCAAGTTTGTTGGAACCTTAAACGGCTCCATGCGTGTGTTTGTTGACAGCTATGCTGCGGATACACAAAGCGTATTGGTAGGTTACAAAGGTTCTTCAGAAGCTGACGCACCAGCATTCTACTGCCCATACATTCCTTTGATGAGCAGCGGTGTTGTGCTTGATCCTTCAACATTCGAACCAGTCGTGTCATTCATGACACGTTATGGTTACATCGAATTGACCAACACTGCTAGTTCATTCGGCAACGCTGGTGATTACGTTGGTGAGATCGCAGTTTCCAACTTGTCATTCTCCTAATCAGAGAACCAATCCAGGGATGGGAAGGCAAAGAACCTGCTTCGGCAGGTTCTTTGTGGAATAAGTATTTGCATGAATATATGGCAAAATTTTTATCAAAATATTCGAGACCCCAGTTGGCCAGACTGTGTGAACGAAACAGAATTTGATAAATTACCCGAATATATACAATCTGAAATTTTAACTGTTCACAATGGAGATGAATATTTAAAGTTGTCTGACAAAGATATCACATATTTGCCATTGGCTTTGCCACAAATCGCTCAATTAGATGATAACAGTTTTCCTTTAAAATTTGCAGTGGCCAGTGATTTTTTTGTATTTTATAATCAAAGCACAGAAGGTGGCGGGATACATTTTGGACAAAATTACTCTCGTGTGATAAAATATCTATATCCTGATAGAATTTTTGAACATTGTATGGAATGGGCAGCTGGTGCCGGGCCCATTGGATTTAGATTGCTAGCAGACAAGATATGCAACAATATACATTTTGTAGAATCAAACAGTGCAGGAATTTATGCATGTTTAAAAACTATTAGCCATATACCTAAAAGATTCAATAACACAACATCAGTTACACAAGCAACAACATTATCTAAATTGGACAACAACTTAATGTTTGATTTGGTTGTTGCAAATCCCCCCACATTCAATTATCGTAAATGGCCATCAACACAACATGGTAATCTGTCAGGCAGCACCTGGAATGAAATTAGTTTTGATAAAAACTGGCAAGCACATCAAGACTTTTTCAAACACATTAAAAAACATTTAAAATCCAATGGAGTAATACTACTTCAAGAACAAACCACAGGATCAAGTGTTTTTGAATTTGAAGAATTTATCACTGCTGGTGGACTAAAAATAGTCCGCGCATTTGTAGAAAAATTTGATACCAATACCTGGTATCTAGAACTAACACACAGGGAAAAATTACTATGAGCGAATGGCAAAATCTTTTTCTAAGATTAAACGAAGTACAAGTAGCGTTAACTTCTGAAGACATTGTTGATGTTTTTACTAGTCCTATTGTTGAAAATAATGCTGACAATTTTGATATAGAGTTCTTTGTAGCCAACGATTTTGCAGTTTTTTACAACCACAACTTAGAAGGCGCAGGAACTTTATTTGCACAAAGATATTCGCTGATTTTAAAATTGTTATATCCTGATAGGATTTTTCATAATTGTTTGGAATGGTGTAGCGGGCACGGAGCAATTGGGTTTAGATTGTTGGCTGATGAGATTTGTAAAAATTTGCATTTGTTAGAAATGTATCCCCCTGCTGTGAATGCCTGTAAAAAAACCATTGCACACATGCCCGTGAGATTTGAGAACCGGGTATCAATTTATGAAACTTCAACATTGACCTCGTTACCGTCGGGCATACGTTTTGATCTCATAGTGGGAAATCCGCCACACTTTCCTCTGCAGGTCAGCTATCCACTGTTTAGAATTAACCAACATCATCAGCAAAGAGTAACTGTTGACAAAGAATGGCAAACTCACAAAGATTTTTTTGCAAATATTGCCTATAATCTAGCTGAAGATGGTGTTATCTTGTTACAAGAAATTTATCACATAGATGAATTTGCTGAAATGATTGACCACGGCGGTCTCAAAATTACAAAAATGTTTAAAGAAAAAACATATGATTTGCCTTGGTACATGGAGTTAACTCACAAGTAATTCAAACTTTGAACCAAGACAAATATTGTGCTATCTTTTTAGTAACCGAAGTCCAGTCTCCCATTGAGGGTTGACGGAATATGCGCACAGTGGGATACCATGGACTTGAATCACGATCCAGCATCCAGCGCCAGTCTGTGGCAAACCACTGCAACATCAACCAGGTAGGTCGACCCATGGCTCCAGCCAAGTGTGTGATAGCAGTGTCCACTGAGATCACCACATCCAAACAACTCATCAATGCCGCTGTGTCGGCAAAACTTTGTATACTTCCGGGATACACAGTCACACCAATGGCAGCCAAGGCAGCTTCTTCTTCGGTTGTGACATCCACCTGCAGGTTGATCCATTCATATTGGGGATTGTTTCGCACCAGTTCAAACATGGTTTCAAAAGGCATGCCTTTGTGCTGATTCAACCAGGCATCTCTGCGACCTGACCACGAAAATCCCACTCTCATACGATGTTTGGCACCCAAACGAGTCAGCCATTGCTGCTGACGATGATTTTCAGCGTTGATATAACTGATCTGCTGTGGTAGATTATCCACAGTCGTGCCCAGCACACCGGGTATGCTCATAATGGGGATCCAGTAGTCAAAATCAGGTGGCACATCAGTGTATCTGCCAACCCAGTGGATTATGCTGGTTGTGGCCAACAACGGTATCATGCCATCTGTTACTTGGAACAAGATCTTGGCACCAGCAGCATGTAAATTGACCAAGAATCTGCAAAACTGTATGTTGTCCCCATGTCCTTGCTCACCTATGACCAAAATGGTTTTGTCCCGCAAATCTTGTCCAGTCCAACGAGGTTGAACATGCTGTGGCAATGATCCTGCCAGGTGTTCGTATTGCCATCGTGCTTCATATGCTGGCCAGCCACGAGCATAGTCTCCCAGCATGAGATAGCTCACTGCCAAATTAAAACGTGCAGTGACATTGTCAGGATCCAAAACAACAGCATGTTCCAAAAACGGTATGGCTCTGCGAGGCTGACCACATTCACGCATGACATTGCCGTAGTTGTTGAAGGCCGCAGCAGAATCATGATCTGCCACAAAAGCCTGTGCATAACAGGCCAGGGCCTGCAGTGGTTCATGATTGGCACGATGTTGATTGCCTTGTTCAATTAGTTGTGATGGGTGCATACAATATTTACAGTGTACACTACACAGTGAATTATTTCAACCTCACCATAAATACTTGTCAACGCAATACGGCGTTTTATGCGGTTTAACCCGCCGCGTACGGACTAGAACTCCGATCGGACTTCTTTAAGGAGAAACAAAATGGGACGTCCTCTTAAAATACAAAAATCAAGCACAGGATCAGGCAATGGCGGCGCAGCCGTCAGCGTGGATCTTGGTTTTCCTAACTTTGGATCGTTGACTGCTCCAGTGGTCAACACTGCCAACACACTCAACACCACTGAATATCTGGGTGTTGTGGGTGGCGCAGCACCAACTGACGCACCTTCAGCAACCAACCCCAGAGTTGATGTCATAGTCAACATTGCCAATCCGTCAGGTACAGGCATTGGTGTGGCCCAGGGCTATATAATCCGCCAAAAAGGTTCACACAAGTATCTAGTGGGCGATGCCACCGGCGTCAATGACGGAGCATTTGTAGTGAATCAAGCCTATCAAATTACATCTGTAGGTACCACCAACTGGACCGCCGCAGGTGCACCTGCCAACTTTGGTGTAGGCACCATATTCACAGCAACTTCAGTGGGCGGTGCAGGATCAGGCACAGCCAACAGTGTGGGCGTGTGTGTGCTGGATGACGATGTGACACCTGCTGCTGGACTCATGGCCATTACTTTTACCTTTGGTGATAGTACCGCTACCACAATCAGCAAGCTGACCAACAAGTTCTTGCTGGACTGGACTGGCGGATCAACGTATGCAGCCACTTCGGTGATTGCAGACAAACGCTATGCCACCAACTTCTTCACTGACGAGGGCACAGTGATCAAGTCAGGCACCACCGGCGCTGCCAACACAGGCACTGTGACTGTTGGTCAACAGAATCTGTTGGACTTAGCTATTGTGGACAACGTTACTTCCTAATTTGTAACACTGTCAAGTCCTCCCTGATACATACAGGGGGGATTTTTTATGAGCGCAGCATTTGTATTAGGCAACGGCGTCAGCCGACTGGCCGTGAACTTTGACCAGTTGAGGCCACTGGGCAAAATCTACGGATGCAATGCCTTGTACAGAGAGTTTGAGCCGGATGTGTTGGTCAGCACAGATCGAGCTATTGCACACACCATTCAGAATTCTGGATACGCACAAAATCACACCATGTACACTAGAAAACCCTTGCCAGGCCTGGGCGCACGCTCGGTGCCACAGAGTTATTTTGGGTTTAGTTCTGGGCCTATTGCAGTGGGGCTGGCAGCATTGGACCGCCACTTGGCTATCTATCTTGTTGGATTTGACATGGGCCCGACTGCCAGCAACCGGTTCAACAATGTGTATGCTGACACAGAATTCTACAAAAAAAGCTCCAGTTTACCCACTTTTACCGGCAACTGGGCACGACAAATAGTAACTGTTTGCCGAGATTTTCCAGACACCAGTTTTTACCGTGTAATGGGCGATACATCAGCCCAGATTTCTGAATTTAAATCTGTGGGCAATTTGTCCACGGTCAACATCACTGACTTTGTGTACCGCATAAATAACACAAAGGATCTGTAAATGAGCACAGTCAAACGAGTCAGTGGTGACTACACTATTGAAACCATCAACGCCGGTGATCTAGTCACACTGAGCAGTCAAAATGTCAACATTGTGGGCAATCTCACAGTGACTGGCAATGCTGTGTTGGTAGGCAACATCAATGCAGACAAAATTTTCAACGGCACCACCAGCATGGAAATTCCTGTGATCAATGGCAATGCCAACATAACTGTAAACGGAGTGTCAAATGTGGCAGTGTTTGCTACCACAGGTGCATTTGTAACTGGACTGGCCAGTGTGACTGGCAACGTGGTTGGAGGCAATGTTGTCACGGCAGGACAAGTTTCAGCCACTGGCAATGTCACCAGCGGCAATGTCACAGTAGCCACAGGCAACATAGAATTCAGCTACACATCAGGTGCTACCACCAATCAAATGATTAGATTTAGAGATGCCAACACTGCTGTGACCACGCTGGGCAGTAATATTGGTGGTATCGAATGGTTCACATCAGACGCCACTGGCTCTGCTGCCAGAATCACCGCCAGAATTCGTGCTGTGTACGCTGACACCAACGGCAATGCCAACATAGAAATACAAACTGGCAGCACCGCAACACCCACAACTAGAATTACAGTGATTGGTAGTTCTGGCAATGTAGGCATAGCAAATGTCGCTCCGTTGCACACTTTTGCTGTGACTGGCAACACTTTTGTCAGCGGCAATGCCAGTGTAATTGGCAATGTCAGTACTGGAAACATTTTGAATTCAGGATTGAGCAGTGTGACTGGCAATATCACCGGCGGTAATTTGATCACAGCTGGGTTGGCCACTGTGACTGGCAACATCACCAGCGGTAATATCATCAGCGTAGGTGCTGTGAGTGCTGGTGCGGCCGGTGTCAGTACCACAGGCAATGTCACTGGCGGCAACATCAACAGCAATGACAGAGTAAGTGCCACAGGCAACATTGATGCACAAGCATTCAATGCCACTCAAAATTTCAGTACCACAGGAAATGTGCGTAGCGGTACTGTGACTGCAACCGGCAATATTGTGGGCGCCAACATTAGTATTTCGGCCAGTAGTTCAGGCACAGGGGTTGGTGTAGAAAACATTGTGTGGCAACCCACCACAGTGGCATTTGACAGTGCAAGTATGGCCAATGTGGGCACGCTGGGATTCTTTGTGTTGGGAGGCTACAGCTACAAGTTTGAAGCCTACTTGCCTATATTGCCAGATGGAGGAACCACAACTGGATTCAGCACGTATTTTGATGCAGGCACTTGTTATTACACTGTGGAAGCACAGACCACACAAACTAGTGCATTCAACACATCAACCTCCAATGTGTCAGGTACCGCAGCAGCCACTCAGGCCATGACAGGAACCACACCCAGAACAGCCAGAATCTCAGGCACTATCTACAGTGCTGGCAATGCCAATGTCACAATTCAAGCGCAGACCAGTGCTGCCAACATTGGCATACAAAGTGGCAGTTATTTGACCTACACCAGATTAAGCTAAAATAGCAAACAAGTCCTTTTGGTAAATACATCAGAGGACATTGTAGACCTATGGCACAACAGATTATTGACACAGGTGCTGCCGCTAACGACGGCACTGGTGAACCGTTACGTGATGCATTCACTGCTGTAAACGAAAATTTTACTGAGATTTACACTGCTGGCCCTGTGGGCAGCAATGTGGTCATCTCTGGCAATACCATCACAGTCAGCGGTGTCAACAACAATTTGGTGTTGCGGGCCAATGGCATCGGCAACATTCAAGCCAACAGCACCATCATGCCCAGCATTGATGCTGTGTATGACATTGGTGCCCCTGCCCAGCGTGTGGACACAGTTTATGCACAGTATTTTGTGGGCAATGGATCCGGTATTACCGGAGTCACTGCTGCGGCAGCGTCTAATATATCCTTGGCCCAAAGCAATGTCACAGTCACCGCTGGCGGTCCTGTAACCATTGGCATACAAAACACCAGCAATACCGTGGTGTTTGGTGCTGCCAACACCACGTTCAAAGGCAATGTGTTGCCAGCTGCCAATGTCACTTACGATCTGGGCAGCGCAACACAAGCCTGGAACGACTTGTATTTGAGCGGCAACACTGTGTTTCTCAATTCAGCCACCATTACCAGCAATGCCACAGCACTGACATTTACCAATCAAGCCGGCGGCACGTTTGTGCTAGGCGGCACAGGACAATCTGGCAGCAACACCATCAGCAACGGCAGTAGCAATGTGAGCATAGCCTCAGCGGCTGGGCCAGTGACCATAGGCGTGGCTGGAGTAACTCGTGGCACATTCAATGCCAACGGCCTACAGGTTCCTGGCGGTGCAATCACAGCCAGTGGCAACATTGTCACCGGCGGATTCTTTATTGGAGACGTGATTGGCAATATAACTGGTAACCTGGTTGTGCCAGGTGCTAATACTGAAATTCTTTTCAATGAGTCGGGCAATGCTGCTGCGTCCCCGGCCCTGCGATTTGATTATGTAGCCAACTTGCTCACAGTGCTGGGCAACACCACAATCTCTGGTGAAATCAATGCCAGTTCTCTAACCGTCACAGGCAATATCTCAGGCGCCAATGTGCTGGGCGGTGCCAATGTCAATGCCACATTGTTTACAGGTACCACAGTTAGTGTCAGTGGCAACGTCACTGGTGGCAACCTACTTGCACCAGGTGCAGTAATAGCAACTTTGCTGACCGGGGGCAATCTACAGGTCACTGGCGGGGTCAGTGGTAGTGCTGTGACTGCTGTTGCAAACATCACTGGCGGTAATATAAACACAGCAGGTGCGGTAAGTGCCACTGGCAACATCACTGGTGGCAATGTCAACACCAGCCAATTGAGTCTTACAGGCAATGTGCTTTCTGTATTGAACGTGTCAGGCAACATTGCTGGTGCTAATATTTTTACACCTGGTGTTATTGTTGCCACAGGCAACATCGCAGGTGGCAACATCTTGGGCGGAGCCAATGTCAATGCTACCACACACACAGGTGGCACTGTCAGTGTGACAGGCAACATTACCAGTGGCAATGTCAACACAGCAGGCGTGATCACCGCAGTTGGTAATATCATTGGTGGCAACATCAACACAGGTTCTCAAGTAGTGGCCACTGGCAATGTGACCGGTGGCAATATCAACACTGCGGGATTGGTGTCAGTTGTGGGCAACATTGTTGGTGGCAACATCAACACAGGTTCTCAAGTAGTGGCCACTGGTAATGTGACTGGTGGCAACATCAACACCGCAGGAATTGTTTCAGCTGCTGGTAATATAACAACAGCTGGTTTTTATTTGGGCAACGGTTCTCAACTTTCAGGCGTAGTGGCTGCTGTGGTCGGGGTGCTGCCTAGTTTGAGTGTCACAGGCAACGCAATCACAGGTAATTTAAGCACTGCTGGCGTGATCACAGCCACAGGCAATATAACTGGTGGCAACTTGATCAGCTTGGCAGCTGTCAGTGCTGTGAGTGTGGTAGCAACTGGCAATGTCACAGGCGGCAATGTCAATACCGCAGGTTTAATTTCAGTCACAGGCAATGTCATTGGTGGTAATTTGATCACAGTAGGTGCTGTGAGTGCTGCCAGTACAAGTGCAAGTGGCAACATCACTGGTGGAAATTTGATTACAGCAGGTGCTGTGAGTGCCGCTTCGGTCAGCACCACAGCCAACGTCACTGGTGGAAATTTGATCACAGCAGGTGTTGTGAGTGCTGCCAGTACAAGTGCAAGTGGCAATATCACCGGTGGCAATATTGTCACTGGTGGTCTAATCACAGTGACAGGCAATGTCATAGGTGGCAATGTCAATACTACCAATTTGAGCCTGACTGGTAATGTGGTTTCTCCATTGAATGTGTCAGGCAATGTTGTTGGTGGCAATATCATCAGCGTGGCAGCGGTGAGTGCGGCCACAATGACCACCACTGGCAATGCCATAGTGGGCGGCGATCTACTGGTCAATGGCAATCTAACTTATCTAAATGTCACCAGTTTCAATGTTGAAGATCCCATCATTGGCCTGGGACGAGGTGCCAATGACGCACCATTGGTCAGCAATGATGGTAAAGATCGTGGCGTAGATTTATTTTATTTCAACAGCAGTGAAAAACAAGCCTTTGTGGGCTTTGACAACAGTGCCAGCAAAATGTTGGCTGCCACTGATGTTACCATTGCCAGCGAAATTGTCACTGTAGTCAATTATGGTAATTTTGTGGTTGGCAATCTAGAAGGTGCCACTGTTTCGGTATCAGGCAACGTCACTGGCAATTACTACATTGGCAATGGCTCACAACTGACTGGTGTAACAGCCACGAGCATTGGCGTACTGCCAAGTTTGAGTGTGACAGGTAATATTGTCACTGGCAACCTAAACTCTCTAGCCGAAGTCAGTGCTGTGGGTAATGTCACCGGCGGGAACGTCTCAACAGCAGGATTGGTCACAGCCATAGGCAATATTACCGGTGGCAATTTGAGTACAGTGGGCTTGGTCACTGCCACAGGCAATGTCACTGGTGGCAACTTGATCACAGTAGGTACAATAAGTGCTGCTTCTGTCAGTGCAAGTGGTAATGTCACTGGCGGCAATGTTTCAACAGCAGGCGTGATCACTGCCACAGGCAACATCACCGGCGGCAATATAATTTCTATTGCAGCGGTCAGTGCAGTCGGTGTAGTTGCCACAGGCAATGTCACTGGTGGCAACATTTCTACAGCTGGCTTAATTACTGCCACTGGCAACGTCACTGGCAATTACATCATTGGCAATGGCTCACAACTGACTGGTGTAACAGCCACCAGCATTGGCGTACTGCCAAGTTTGAGTGTGACAGGTAATATTGTCACTGGCAACCTAAACTCTCTAGCCGAAGTCAGTGCTGTGGCAAATATCACAGGTGGCAATTTGATCACTGCTGCTGCCGTAAGTGCTGCGTCGGTGAGTGCTTCGGGCAACATCACTGGTGGTAATGTTTCAACCGCAGGCGTGATCACAGCCACTGGCAATATCACCGGCGGCAATATAATTTCTACTGCAGCCGTAAGTGCAGTCGGTGTGGTTGCCACAGCTAATGTGACCGGAGGCAATATCAACACAGCAGGAGTGATAACAGCCACTGGCAACATCGTTGGCAATTATTTCATTGGCAATGGTTCACAACTGACTGGTGTAACAGCCACCAGTATTGGTGTGCTGCCCAGTTTGAGTGTGACCGGTAACATTATTACAGGCAACTTGAACGCATTGGCCGAAGTCAGTGCTGTGGCAAATATCACTGGTAGTAATTTAATTACAGCAGGTGCTGTGAGTGCTGCTTCTGTCAGTGCAAGTGGCAATGTCACTGGCGGCAATGTTTCAACAGCAGGCGTGATCACTGCCACAGGCAACATCACTGGTGGCAATGTAATTTCTATTGCAGCGGTCAGTGCAGTCGGTGTAGTTGCCACAGGCAATGTCACTGGTGGCAACATTTCAACCGCAGGAGTGATCACAGCCACTGGCAACATCACCAGCGGCAATGTCAACACAGTTATTGTCAGCGCCACAGGTGATGTAATTGGTGGAAATGTGTCAACGGCAGGGCTAATAACTGCTACAGGCAATATCACTGGTAGTAATTTAATTACAGCAGGTGCTGTGAGTGCTGCTTCTGTCAGTGCCAGTGGCAATATCACCAGCGGCAATGTCAACACTACAGGATTAATTTCAGTCGCAGGGAATGTCATAGGTGGCAATGTTTCAACAGCAGGATTAGTCACAGCCGCAGGAAACATTGTGTCTGGCGCAGTAATCAGTGCTGCCGGCAATATTAGTGCTGCCGGCAACATATCAGCAGCCAATTTTATCGGAAACTTGCTGGGCAACATAGCATTGGTCAGCAGCAGCAACAGTCAGGTGCTGTTCAACAGCAATGGCATTTTGGCCGGCGACACCGGTTTGATATTTGATTTTGCAGCCAATGCACTCACTGTGGGCGGCGCAATCGTGACCACCAATGGTGGATCACTTACTGTAGATGGTTCAGCTACCATCACTGGCAACATCAGCAGCTCTATTGGCAACATTGGCGGTGGCAACATTTTGGCAGCAACACTTTTGAGTTCTGCAGGAAATGTTGTGGGTGCCAACATCAACACAGGTGGCGTGGTCACGGCCACTGGCAACATCACAGGTGGCAACATCAACACGGGTGCCCAATTGGTGGCCACTGGCAACATCACAGGTGGCAATGTCAACACTGGTGCACAAGTGGTGGCTGCAGGCAACATCACTGGTGGCAACATTATAACAGCCGCACTAGTGCAAGGTCTGACTGTGAGTGCCACAGGCAATGTGATTGGTGGTAATGTTTCAACAGCAGGTGTAATTACAGCCACTGGCAACGTCACCGGTGGCAACTTGATTACCGGCGACCAAGTTATTGCTACAGGTAATGTAAGTGGTGGTAACATCAACACTGTAGGATTGGTCAGTGCAACTGGCAACGTAATTGGCGGCAATTTGTCAGGAACCAGCATTGTGGGCACATTGACCACAGCCGCACAAACCAACATTACCAGTGTAGGCACACTGGGCAGTCTGGCTGTGACAGCCAATATCACCGGTGGCAATTTGCTCACAGGTGGATTGATCTCGGCTACCGGCAATATCACTGGCGGTAATTTACTTGCCGCAGGATTGAGCCTGAGCGGCAATGTGATTTCCCCATTGAGTGTCACCGGCAATATCACAGCCAACAATATCACCGCTACAACCTCGATAAATATTGCAGGGGCGCAGGTAGCAACAATTGATGATGCCGCAGCATTGGCAATAGCATTAGGATAACAAATGGCAAATACTTTCACACGAAAAACTTCACAAAACGTTGGGGCAACAGCTGAGCAAATTGGTGCATACACTGTAGCTGCAAGCACAACCAGTATAGTAATTGGGTTGACCTGCACCAATACCACAGGCAGTGCAATCACAGCCAATGTGTTCCTGGCCAACGCCACTGCCAACACCTATATTGTGGCCAATGCGCCCATAAGTTCAGGAGCGTCGTTGATCTCCATTGGTGGGGATCAAAAGATTGTGATGATCACCGGAGACAAAATGTTTGTGCAAAGCAGTGCTGCCACCAGTCTTGATGCAGTAATGAGCATAATGGAAATTACCTAATGAGCTATCTTGGTCTTCAACCCAACACACCACTGCTGAACACCAGTACCCAAACGTTCAGTGGCAACAGTGTGGCCACTCAGTTTGCGCTGGCCAGATCGGTGGCATCAGCGTCAGATCTAGACGTGATGATTGGCAGCACACTTCAAAGACCTTTTGCAGATTACACAGCTGGCAACGTAAGTTTGCAATTCATTTCAGCACCCGCAACTGGTGTCAACAACATCACAGTGACCTATCGTGCTGGTGCACTGAACAGTCTTGACTTGACAGTGAGCACGTTCAATGCAGGCACTGCCGCAGCACCAGGCGTGGTCAGTCTGGCAGCCAACAACACAGGTCTTTACTGGGCCAATGCGTCATCATTGGTTGTGACTACCAGTGGATCGGACCGAGTGGCATTCAATGCCAACACAACTTCAACCAGCACCACGTCGGGCGCTTTGGTAGTATATGGCGGCGCCGGCATTGACGGTAATATTTTCATTCAAGGTTTTGCCAACATTACCAATCCCACCGAAAGCAGCAGTGTCACAACTGGTAGTTTGATCACAGCAGGTGGTGCCGGCATTGCAGGAAATCTAAATGTGGGAGGTGACATAACCTGTGTGGGAGACTTCACAGTGAATGGAACATTTACCACCACGGGCGTAGACAGTCTGGCTGTGACAGATCCGTTTATCTTTTTGGCCAATGCCAATCCTGGCGATACCTTTGACACTGGAATTATCTCACAGTTTTATGATGGTGCCAACACTCGTTACACAGGTTATTTCCGAGACATCACAGATGCCAAGTACAAGTTGTTTACAAACTTGCTTACCCAACCAACCACCACAGTAGATACCACTGATCCCAGTTTTCAATTTACAGATTTGATCCTGGCCAACTTGAGCGCCACAGGCAATGTAGCAGGCACATACTTCATTGGCAATGGTGCAGCACTGACCGGCATATCAACCACCACCAGCAATATTTTCAACGGCAATACCAGTGTGGCCATTGCCGCAGTCAACGCCAATGTCAACATAGTGGTCAACAACATACAAATTGCCAATGTGTGGTCAGGTGGCATCAGTGTTGTTGGCGCAGTCAGTGCGTCTACCACACTCAGTGCCACAGGCAATGTGACCGGTGGCAATGTTGTCACTGTGGGTGTGATCACAGCCACTGGCAACATAACATCAGCTGGCAATGTGGCTGGTGGCAATGTGCTCACCGGCGGAGCCATGTCAGCAGCAGGCAACATCACTGGCGGCAACGTAATTGGTACCACAGCAGTCAGCACCGGTGGCAATGTGCAGGGTGGGAATATTAGAACTGCTGGATTGGTTTCGGCCACAGGCGATGTGTTGTGTGCCAATGTGTCAGCAGGCAATGTAAACACACCAGGTGTGGTAAGTGCCACCGGCAACATATTTGGCAACGAATTCACTGCTGTTGGCAACATCACTGGCAGTTATTTTCTGGGCAATGGTTCACAACTCACAGGCATTGATGCCACAAGCATACAAAACGGCACCAGCAATGTTAGAGTTGTGAGTAGTGGTGGCAATGTTTCTATCGGCATAGGTGGCACCGCAAACATAGCAGTGTTCAGCACCTTGGGTGCCAATGTCACTGGATGGATTGGCGCAACTGGCAACTTGAATGCTGCCGGCAACGTGGCATTTACAGGCACTGCACAAAACATCAACATTGGTACCAGTCAGACCACGGGCAATGTCACCGTGGGAGGCACAACACAAACTGGTACAATTTTAATCGGACAGAGTACAAACCCACAAACCATAAACATTGGTCATGGTGCTACAGGCACAGGCAACACAAAAACCATTCAAATTGGTGAAAATGGATTGGCCGGGTCGACCACACTGATCAACATTGGTCCTGTGAGTGCTACAACAGCCGCGGGCACAGCAACATTCAACACTGCCACAGTGGTGGCCATTGCCAACACTGGCGGCACAGCACTCAGCGTGGCAGGCAATGTTACTGGTGCCAACGTCCGCACTGGTGGACAAATGTCAGCTGCAGGCACAATTACTGGTGGTAATTTGGCCACAGGTGGCACAGCCAGTGCCACTGGCAACATCACAGGTGGCAACATAATCACAGCAGCAGCAGTATCGGCTGCTTCTGTCAGTGCCAGTGGCACAGTGATTGGTGCTGGCAATATCACTGGAGCTAACTTCAACACTGGCGGATTAGTTAGTGCCACTGGCAATGTCACAGGTGGCAATATTAATACTGCTGGATTGATCACAGTCACAGGCAACGTGCAGGCAGTGGGCAACGTGTCAGGTGGCAACATACTCACAGCCAACTTGGTACAAGGCGCCACACTCAGCGCTACAGGCAACGTGATTGCTGGCAACTTAAACGCCACTGGATTGAGTTTAAGTGGCAATGTTGTATCAGGTATTGCTACCACGGCCAACATCACTGGGGCCAACATCATTGCTACCACGGCAGTGAGTGCAGTGAGTATGGTAGCTACTGGCAATATCACTGGTGGCAATGTACTAGGCGGAGCCAATGTCAATGCCACCACACACACAGGCGCTACTGTTTCAGTTACCGGCAACATCACTGGTGGCAATGTACTAGGCGGAGCCAATGTCAATGCCACCACACACACAGGCGCTACTGTTTCAGTTACCGGCAACGTACAAGGTGGCAACTTAAGCACTGCAGGTTTGATATCCGCTACCGGCGCAATTACTGGTGCTGGCATAACTGGCACCAGTTTGACAGTTTGTACG
>Ga0247834_1003568_pt1 | contig 21023 bp, 17 predicted proteins | sample LaCruzMarch2015__8_FD_187118 | JGI IMG/M metagenome (GOLD analysis project Ga0247834, IMG submission 187118) | Freshwater microbial communities from meromictic Lake La Cruz, Castile-La Mancha, Spain - LaCruzMarch2015_12m | ecosystem: Environmental > Aquatic > Freshwater > Lake | place: Spain...
AATGTTCGGTTTCGCCTGCCTCGTAGCGGGAGGCGCCCTCCTGCTCGGTCGTTTTCTTGGCCCTCGCAATCTGACCGGCGTAAAGGTGCAGCCTTACGAGTGTGGCATTAAACCCACCGGGCAAGCGCGCGAGCGAATCAGCGTGAAGTATTACCTGGTCGCCATCTTGTTCCTGCTTTTTGATTTGGAAGCGGCGTTCCTACTCCCCGTAGCCCTGGCCTGGACCGAGCTTTCGAAGTTGGGACCCATCGTACTTGGCACGATGGGTTTTTTTCTGTTCTTTTTCCTCTTGGGTCTTTGGTACGAGTTCCGCGTGAAAGCCTTGGAGTGGGAGCGTTGAGATGAGCGCAAATGATTGGCTTGCCGGTTTTCAAACATCTCTGGCGAGCAAGATCCTGTCGTTTAGGGAGTCGGCACCCGGCGAAGCTGAGTTCAAAGTGAGCCCTGAGCATGCCCTGGAGTTTATCCAGGCACTTAAGAACCTGAATGGAGGTGGTTTCGACCACCTGGCGGATTTGACGGCCTACGACGAAGCTCCTGCTAAGCCTCGCTTTTACGTCGTCTATGAACTTATTTCTATGCTGCGCAAGGTGCGTTGCTCTGTGATCGTGCCTCTCGAGGAAGACAGAGTGGACGAAGGAGTTGAAAGTGTGACGGCCATGTGGGCAGGCGCTGGTTGGCTTGAACGCGAAGTCTTCGACATGTACGGCATTCGTTTCCGTGGGCACCCCGACTTGCGCCGCATCCTGATGCCTGCTTCGTTTCAAGGTTATCCCCTGCGAAAAGACTTCACGGTCGACTACCGCCAAACTTTCCCCGAGTCGCTGGAAGATGAGAACGTCTTTGATCCCTTCGGTACGACGATCGTCAAAGACGCGAAGTTAGGAGAGCGTTGAGTCGTGGCTTACGAGTTTTCTCCGGAAACCGAAAAGAAGTACCAGTGGCTTCTCACGCGCTATCCTAAAAAGGACGCGGTGTTGATCCCCCTGCTACACCTTGTCCAGTCCGAGTTGAGCTACCTTTCTCCGGATGCCATCGACTATGTGGCTACCCGAATGGCACTCAGCCCGGCACGGGTTAGAGAAGTGGCATCATTTTACTCCCTTTTTCGCTTCGAGAAGAAAGGACGTTACGTTCTCCAGGTTTGCCACACCATGAGCTGCTACCTAAGCGGCAGTGATGAGCTGATCTCGCATCTAAAGAAGGTACTCGGAATCGAGGAGGGGGATACCACGCCCGACGGCAAGTTCTCCATCGAACGAGTCGAGTGCTTAGCGTCCTGCGGAACAGCTCCTGTTATGCAAGTCAACGACTGGGATTTTCACGAAGAACTAACGATCGAGAAACTCGATCAAGTCATCTCGGCCCTCAAGCAAGATCGCGCCAATCACCCGTCGTGGGAAAAGCGAGTCGCCGACGGGAGTCCTGCGTGAGCCAAAAAATCATGGCGGCCCACCCGCTCGAGAACCGTGTTCTTTTGTCTGGGATCGAAACACCCAAGTCTTGGACCCTCGATGTCTACGAGAAGCAACTGGGTGGCTATGAAGGTGCACGTAAGGCCCTAAAAATGGAGCCTGACGCGATCATCACCGACGTAAAGAACTCCGGTTTACGGGGGCTCGGTGGTGCGGGCTTTCCCACGGGAGTTAAATGGAGTTTCATTCCTAAGAACTCGGGCAAGCCTGTGTATCTTGTATGCAACGCCGACGAAGGCGAGCCTGGTACCTTCAAAGATCGCCAGATCATGGAACATCTCCCGCACAGAATCATCGAAGGCATGATCTGCGCAGCGTCCGCTATTCGCTCCGAAACGGGTTACATCTATATTCGTTGCGAACTGCGTTTGGCTATAGAGCGCATGCGCGAAGCAATTGAAGAAGCCTACAAGGCTGGATACTTGGGCAAGAACATCCTTGGCTCCGGTCGTAACTTCGACCTCACCGTGCATCTGGGGGCAGGTGCGTACATCTGTGGCGAAGAAACGGCGCTCATTGAATCTCTTGAGGGCGACCGGGGCCAGCCACGCCTGAAGCCACCTTTTCCCGCCGTCAGTGGTGCTTTCGGTTGTCCCACGGTGGTTAACAACGTCGCCACGCTAGGCAACGTGCCAGCGATTCTTTTGAATGGTGCCGAGTGGTTTATGAAGCTAGGGCAGAACACGGCTCGCGCTGCAGGAACCTTCGTCTATTCCGTTTCGGGAGACGTCCAGCGCCCCGGCTATTACGAGCTCCCTTTAGGAACGACCCTAGCATCGATCGTCAACGATGTTTGTGGTGGTCCCTTGCCTGGACGGAAGTTCAAGGCTGCATATCCCGGCGGCTCCAGTTCGCCGTTACTGACCGCTGAAGAGTTCGATGTGAAGATGGACTTCGATAGCTTAGGAGCCAAGGGGACAATGCTTGGTTCTGGTGCCGTGATCGTTCTTGATGATCGCCGCTCGATTCCCGAGATCTGTATGCGCACGGCCCGTTTCTACGCGCACGAGTCTTGCGGCCAGTGTGTGCCCTGTCGTGAAGGCACGAAGTGGACTTATCTGATACTCAAGCGCTTGGTAAAAGGCGAAGCCACGAAGAAGGACATCGATCAAGTGGTTGATGCCTGTAACAATATGGCCGGAAAAACGATCTGCGTTCTCTCGGACGCTTGCGCGATGCCGGTGACTTCGATGATTAAGAAATTTCGTGCCGAGTTTGAAGCGGTAGTTCGTCCTGACTCCGAGTCGCAGCCCGTGTTGCCCAAGGTTTCCGGTCAAATGGCGGCACTCATGGCAACAATTCGAGAAAGGAAGAATCCCTCGTGATTTGGGATCCGATGTACTTCTCCCTAGCCCTTGTCCCCCTTGTCGGCATCGGTCTACTAACGGGCGTGCCGGTGATTCTGATGGTTGAGCGCTGGGGTTCGGCCTGGATGCAGCGTCGTCGCGGCCCGAACCGCGTTGGCCCTTACGGCATGATGCAGCCTTTGGCGGATGCGTTGAAGTTCGTGTTTAAGGAAGAGAATATTCCTGCCCAGGCCCACAAGCCCCTGTTCATCTTGGCGCCGGTCCTGGCGGTCTTACCGCCAATCCTCGCTTTCGCCGTGATTCCACTGGCAGGTTCCGTTCACTGGAACGGCCAAGAGTATCCCGTGCAGATTTCGACGATTCCCGTGAGCCTTCTCTTTCTTCTGGCGATCACAAGCCTACATGTTTACTCCGTGCTCACGGCGGGCTGGTCTTCGAATAATAAGTTTTCATTGATGGGGGCGCTTCGCTCGAGCTCCCAGATGATCAGCTACGAAATTGCCATCGGCATCACGATTGTCTCGCTCGTGTTGGTCTATGGGACTCTGGACTTGCGTGAAATCGTACGACTTCAGGAAGCCGGTTCGAAGCTGCCCCTCTGGGGTGCACTTCTGCAACCCATCTGTTTTTTGACTCTTTGGATTTCGTCGTTCGCAGAAACCAACCGACTCCCGTTCGACTTACCGGAGGGGGAGTCGGAGCTCGTGGCCGGCTACCACACGGAGTACTCCGGGTTGAAGTTTGCACTCTTCTTTTTGGGTGAGTACGTCGCCATGTACGCCGCCTCAGCTTTTCTTGTGACCCTCTTTATGGGGGGTTACAACGTGCCCTTTTTGTCGGAGTCGATGCTGCGGGAGATTTTCCAAACGCATTTTCACTGGAGCCTTGAACTCGCCTCGATTGCCACCGTGTTCTTGCAGCTTGTGTCGTTTGTGGCCAAGGTCTTCTTCTTTATGTGGGTTTTCGTATGGGTGCGGTGGACGCTCCCCCGCTTTCGCTACGACCAGCTCATGGATCTTGGCTGGAAGCTTCTGCTTCCGATCGGCGTACTCAATGTGATCGTGACGTTGTTGGTGACATACGTTCTCAAGCGGGGAGGATCACTCTGATGGAAGCTCCTTCGATTTTGCAGTGGGTTCTGGTTACTTTGACGACCGCGACCGCTCTTGTCGTGGTGATGGTGCGCAACCCCGTTGTGGCTGCCATGTCACTTATGGCGACGCTTTTCTTGACGGGAGCTCTCTATTTCGGTCTCGGCTCGTTCTTTATCGGGGCGGTTCAGATCCTTATCTATGCCGGCGCTATATCAGTGCTTTTCGTGTTCGTGGTGATGCTTCTCGATCTACGTCCCTTCCCCGTGAAGGTTCCGGGTACTGGTTTGCGAACTATCCTAGCCGTTGTGGCCGCGGTGGTTACACTGCTCTCGCTTGCGAACGCGATCCTTCCTGGACTGCTTTCGCCCTCACATCCGGAGATCGAGGCGGCTGCAGCCAAGTCGATCGCGCTGCGCTTCTTGTCGAAGTACATGTTTCCTTTTCAGGTCACGGGATTGTTACTGCTGTCCGCCGTTGTAGGCGTGGTGGTGCTGGCTCGCCCGGTAAAACCTATCTCGGTCGATAGGGGAGACTTCTGATGGCTCCCGTGAGTTCCATGCAGCTTCATTTGGGACTTTCCATTCTACTCTTTTCGCTGGGGACATTTGGGTTCCTCACACGTCGCTCCGGGATCGTCGTGTTGATGTGTTTAGAGCTCATGCTTAACGGCGTAAACCTGGCGCTGGTTACTTTCTCAAACTACCACCGCAACGCGGATGGGTCGGCGCTTGTCTTGTTCATCGTGCTTGTTGCCGCCTCTGAGGCGGCGGTCGCGTTGTCACTCCTCGTTGCCCTCTTCCGTAGGACCGGCTCGGACGTTCTGGAAGATTTTAAGTCGTTGAGAGGTTGAGCGGATGGAAGCGAACCTGACCCAAGCCCTGCGCTGGATTGTCCTCTTGCCTCTTATAGGGGCAGTGCTCAACGGTCTGGTGATTCGCTCGAAGAATCCCTGGATCTCGGGGGGGCTCGCGACCTTCGCTTCGCTGGGCGCTTTTGTTGTGGCGGTGGCGGCCCTCAGTTCGGCTCAGGGCCTGGGCGAAGGAGTCTCGCTCAGGGATCCGTGGTTCGTCTGGATGGAAGCAGGAGCCCTCAAGGTTAATTTTTCCTTGGAGGTGACTCCTATCACCGGCGTGATGCTTATGATCATCACCAGTATCGGAACATTGATTCACGTTTTTGCGACGGGCTACATGTCGCATGATGCGGCTCCGTGGCGCTTCTTCAGCTATTTGAATCTCTTTCTTTCGGCCATGCTCACACTGGTTCTCTCTTCCAACCTGGTTGGGGTGTTCCTCGGCTGGGAAGGTGTTGGGCTTTGTTCCTATCTTCTTATCGGTTTCTGGTACGGAAAGGACGAGAATGCCGCAGCAGGCATGAAAGCTTTCGTCACCAACCGTATCGGCGATCTCGGCTTCTTGGTCGCTCTCATGGTGCTCTTTGTGACGACCGGCACTTTTGAGATCCAAGAGATTCTTCAAGCCGTGGCTCAAGGAACGGTTCCTGCTTGGGCCCTACTCGCTGTGACGGCCGGAATTTTTTGGGCTGCGACCGGGAAGTCCGCTCAGATTCCTCTCTATGTTTGGCTCCCGGATGCCATGGCGGGTCCAACGCCCGTGTCTGCCCTGATTCACGCAGCGACCATGGTCACTTCCGGTATATTCGTGATTTGCCGCCTGTGGCCCCTTTTTGCGGGCCAGCATCTTGTCACCGAAATTGTGCTTTGGACGGGCATCGCCACCGCCTGGCTGGCGGCGCTCATCGCCCTCACCCAACGCGACATTAAAAAGGTGATGGCCTATTCGACCGTGTCTCAATTGGGATTCATGTTTGCCGCTCTAGGTGTGGGAGCTCCGACAGCCGCCCTTTTCCACGTTCTCACGCACGCATGCTTTAAGGCTCTGCTGTTTCTGGGTGCAGGCTCCGTGATCCACGGCATGCACGAGAAGCAGGATATGTTTGAGATGGGTGGCCTGCGCAAGCATATGCCCCGGACTCACTTGACCTTTGCCGTGGCTACCGCTGCCATCATCGGCTTCCCGCTCTCGGCCGGTTTCTTTTCCAAGGATATGATCCTCGCGAAAGCCTTCGAGCACGGCGTGCCTGCCTATCTTGCGCTGCTTGGGGCGGCGCTACTGACGGCGTTCTACATGCTTCGCGCTTACACGCTCACGTTCTGGGGAAGTCCGCGTTCTAAGGAAGCCGAACATGCGCACGAGAGCACCCCGGTCCTCTGGGTACCGCTGGTTATGTTGGCCTTTCTCTCCGTCTTTATTGGTTGGATTGAAACCCCTGTGGTCTTCCATGGTCCAGAGTTGATGTCTGAGTGGATGAAAGCGAGCTGGTACGGCGCCCAGATGCCTGTACACAGCGAGATGCAACACGTCACGGAATGGTTGCTGATGCTTGTGGCCTCGATTCTTTCCTTGTTGGTTGCTTGGGTCTCGTTCCGCAAATACCGCAGTCATGGCAAGACGGCGCCTATTTACACGGGCATTCTACGGGCCTCGGAGCAGAGATTTTATGTCGACGAAATTTACGGTTTTATCCTTCTCAAACCGTTACGTTGGCTTGCCGGAGTCTATACTCGCCTCGTCGATGTCGGATTCATCAACGGCACTTTGCACGTCTTTCGAGACAGCGTGCGTGTGTCAGGACAAGTTCTGGCACTCTTTCACACAGGAAGCTTGCAAACCTACGTTTGGTATCTAGCCATCGGTAGCGCTCTCCTTGTCTTGCTCGCGAAAGGCTTCTTCGGATGAACCTGCTCGTTTTTCTACTTTGGCCCTTTGCTTCGGGGTTGTTGCTCTTCTTCTTTGGTAAGAAGACGCACTGGGCACAATGGACCAACCTTGCGTTTCAAGGGATCTGGCTGGCGCTGCTTTTCCCTGTGATTGAAATGCATTCCTCCGTGACGACCGAAGTTTTTCCGATTGCCTATACTTGGAACTGGCTTCCTCAGCTGAAGTCGTCGCTGGCACTCGGAGTCGACGGGCTCAATTTGCCGCTCCTGGTGCTAAACGTGGTGCTGTCGCTATGCCTTGCGCTCTATTCCCTTGGAAAAGAGAAGTTGAGTTCTAGCTATCTAGGCCTCTTTTCTGTTCTCAACGGGGCATCTGTTGGTTCACTCCTGGCAGCGGATGCCTTGGCCTTCTACATTTTTTGGGAATTCATGCTTATCCCGATGTATTTTCTCATCGGCAAGTGGGGCTCGAAGAACCGCGTGTACGCGGCTCTCAAGTTCTTCGCGATGACGATGGGGGGTTCGCTCTTACTCCTGTTGGCGATCGTGGTACTGGCCGGGAGAGGCGACGTTGCGAGTCTCGGCTGGCATGACCTCAGCAAAGCTACCCTTCCTTTTTCAGGTTGGTTTTCGGTTCAAGGCTTGGTTTTTCTGGGATTCCTCGCCGCATTCGTAGTCAAAGTGCCGGTTTGGCCTTTCCATACCTGGTTACCGGATGCACACACCGAGGCTCCCACGGGAGGCTCGGTGATTTTGGCGGGCGTGTTGCTGAAGCTTGGAGTCTACGGGATCGCGCGCTGGTGCCTGCCGCTCTTTCCCGAGGCCGCCATGGCCGCGGCTCCGGTGATGCTCGTCCTAGGCTGCGCAGGGATCGTGCTCGGAAGCTTTGGGGCCTGGGCACAAAAGGACATCAAGCGACTGATCGCGTACTCATCCGTCGCACACTTGGGATTTATGGTACTCGGATTGTTCGCAATGCGAGCAGAAGCTCTCCAAGGCGCGATGTTCCAAAACATTGCTCACGGGCTTAGCACGGGCGCGATGTTCCTTTTGTTTGGCATGATCTACGATCGGACTCACAGCCGAGAAATTTCGGAATACGGCGGATTTGCGAAGAATCACGCATGGGTTTCCACGATTTTTCTACTCGCTGTCTTCGCAAGCATCGGTCTGCCGGGTTTACCTGGTTTTGTAGGGGAGTTTCTGGTGCTTACGGGTACCTTCGCTTCTTCCCCCTGGATTGCGATGACTGCTTCGCTAGGCGTCTTACTCGGCGCGATTTATATGCTGGGACTGGTGCGTAATGTGTTTTTTGGAACCGAGTCCTATCTCGTCCGTAGTCATCCCGTAGCGTTGAAATGGAACGAGTGGCTTGCCGTGCTGCCTCTGGTGCTGGGTATGTTGTGGCTTGGCTTTGGTGCCAACAGTCTCCTCCAACAGTCCGAAAACAGCGTGCGCGCGGTTTTGATGATGCTGAGGTAAGTGGTGGAAGTATTCTTTGACTCATCCGTCTTTAATCTCAACTCCGGGCAATGGCGGTCGCTATTGCCATTCCTTTGGCTGAGTTGCGGTTTGGCGTTTGCCACCATCGCGGCAGGATTGCGCGTCGGGCGCGTATCACTCCGACTGCTTTCGTTAGTTGTCTTAGTTCCTTTCATTTGCGGACTCCTGTGGGATCTTCGTGCTCCGGCACAATCGATTTTCGGTACCTCTTTTGAAGTTAACGCGTTGACGCGTCTTGCGGGAGCGTCGGTTTCGGTACTCGCCTTACTCGCGACGCTCTTTACCGAAAGTACCGAGAAGGGCGATCATCCCGAGTGGCTTCTACTCGTACTCACCGCCGTTCTAGGTATGACGCTTTTGCCCGGGGCTCGCGACTGGGTTTCCTTTTTCGTGGCCCTCGAAACACTTTCGATCCCTGCGTTCGTGTTAGCTGCACTCGATACTCATCGAGAAAAGAGCCTGCAGGCCGGTTTGAAGTATCTCCTTATGGGAGCGTTCGCATCGGCCCTGCTTTTGATGGGCATGACGCTCTTGTACGGATACTCAGGCAGTTTTGACTTTGCTCGAATTCGCGAACTCAGCGAAGGCGCAAGCCCCGTAGGGCGTGGTTTAGCGCTAGCGGGATTCTCGTTGGTGCTCGCGAGTCTTTTGTTTAAGGCCTCACTCGTCCCTTTTCACATGTGGGCAGCTGACGTCTATCAAGCATGTCCTACCGGCGTTGCGGCTTTTCTTGGAACCGCGACGAAGGTTTCGGTCTTTGCGGCGACAGCCGTGGCCCTCGATCGATGCGGTGCCTTCGCGTTCCTTTCTTTGCGTGTCTCAATCGAGGCCTTGGCTGTGGCGACGATCATCGTTGGGAATTTGATGGCCGCCGCCCAGACTCACATACGGCGCATGTTCGCATACTCCGGAATTGCGAACGCTGGATATGCCGCCCTAGCGCTTTCGATTGGGGCTGGTGGCGTTTCGGCGATGATCACCTCTCTTTCGCTTTACGGACTTTCACTGATCGCGGCACTGGGTCTGGTGGAGTACGCCTTGCGTGCTTCTGGACGCCCCGCCCACGAAGACGTTCCGGTACGCGACGTGGGGATCCTCTTTGGGGGACTCTCACCTTTAGCGATCATACTCTTTGGGATTGCCGTTTTTTCGATCGCGGGTCTCCCTCCACTACCTGGTTTCCTTGGGAAGTATTTGGTTCTCAAGGCCCTTTGGTCTCACGGATCGATTCTTGGTCCCGTGTTTCTTTGCGTAGGGACACTCATCGGCTTGGCCTATTACCTTAGAATTTTTGTTCCTGTTCTGGCCGCAGAGGGGGCCTCCGTCAGTAGTTTACGCAAGTTTGCGGGGGGTCGTTCGGCCTTCTTGGCTGCCGCACTGGCATCGTTGTTGAGTTTGGCTCTCCTCTTCGGTTTCAGTCGCTTTACTCAGTGGATGTCGCTGGCGGAGACCTTTGCTCGTTAGGTAGACGGATGGGAGAAGACGACACGCGTTTCGGACGGGGCACTAAGGCCACTACGATCTCTTCCCAACGAAGAGTCCAGATCCAAATGTCGTCAGGCAAGATCTACGGTCCTTATCTCAGGACGGAGATCGATTCTTTTATTCGGGCCAAGAAGGTCAACGGCGAAGAACTCATCCTCTTTGAAGGTGAAACGGCATGGAGACCCATCAGCTCGGACACAGAGTTTTACGATGTGCTGCAAGAAGTTCTGTTTAATGTAAAGGCTCCCGGGGCGAAGTCTATTGGTGTCGCCGATCACAAGGGGGTCGGTAGCGATGACAAGACGAGAGTGAGTGGTCAATTACCCGTTCAGCCCGAAGGCAAAAAGGCGAGTCGGAGATCAGCAGCTAGACGGGAAGCCTCGGAAAAATTCGGAAGACCTATCGACCTAGAAACTCTACCGTCTCCATCACCTTCTCCGCCCCACAGAGCTCATCCGTCCGATCTCTCACCAACTCCTCCCGTGATCGTGTCCCCCTCTCAGACACATCCTAGGAGGCGCCTTCTTGCAGTGATAACGGCACTCTTGATTCTGCTCGTGGCTATTTACCTACAAGACCAGAGGACTTCGGACCCAGAGTCGCGCGTTGTGGGAATGCGTCTTTCGGGCGGACTTCTTTACGGAAAGCCTCTGGCGCTATTGATGGACGGGGTCGAAGTGACGGTGCCAGCTCTTCCCTCCTCGCTTGAACCTGCAAATGATTGGAAGTTTCCGAATCGCTTCGGTGCCCTCACCTGGGGGCAAGATCTCAAGGACCTTATGAAGGTCGACAGTGCTCAGGTGAAGGCCACCACGGCGCATTGGGCGCGTTGGGCCTGGAGTCTTCTGTGGATGGGCTCCACCTTACAGGGATTGCGAAGTGAGGAGGGACAATCGCTCTTTCGTTCTGGTGAAGCGATCTATCGTGACCTTGCGGAGCGGAAGCTCCTTTCAGGGGAAGTGACGGCGCTCTTCGAGGGAACGATCGCTTTTACGAAGGGTGAATGGTCAATTGCTCAGACTCAGTTTCAGAAAGCGCCCTCCTTTGAAATTGGTCGGTGGTTAGCGGAAGAATCATCTTGGATGAGTTTCTGGGCTGCCGGTGGGCGAGGTCAGATGCTTTCTCCGGGAGGGGAGTACCAAACCAGCTGGCTTGAACTGACGAGTAAACTCCGTTCTTCTTTTGTAGATAGGGACTCGCGGGTGGCTACGCTCCTGCCGCAAATCGCAAGCGAGGATCCCTTTAACTATCATCTATGGTTCGTGTCCGCACAGGCCAATTGGCGTCTTGCGTCCGATCGAGTTCAAGTGGCCCAGAAGTTTTTTGTGACGGGACTTGCTACGCTAAGTCTCTACCCAGTTTCCGTGCAAGCAGTTTACTGGGAACAGTTTGCCGAGTTTCTTTCCGCCTTCGGCCGTCAGGCGACCACGGAGCGTGCCCTCGGAAATCGCAACCTCATTCGACGCGGCGACGTGGATTCGCCCCAACTTCGTGGCGAGTGGTGGGACTTCGGACAAGAAGGCCTGGACTTAAACGTGCTCGCGCAAGACGTGCTCACTCGCTTGGCCGCCGGAGTCGTTATACCCAGCGATCTTGCTCAACTACAGGTTCTCGGCTTTGTGTTGCCTGCGGGGTCCGTGGCACTCACGTCTGCCGCTTATCATTGGGCCTTTGAGGGGAACTGGTCGCGCGCAGTGAACCTTTTCGAGCGCGCTCTCAAGGTCGATTCGAAGAACTCATTGGCACTTGGAGGACTCGTTTGGTCCTACGCGAGCCAGTACCGGTTCGACGAAGCCCTCCATGCCTACGATCAACTCAAGGCCTTGGCTCTTGAGACCCCGGAGGCGGATAAGTTTATGAGTCTCGTCCAGATGATCGCACGCGAAAGCGACAACGCTCGAAATGGTTTTCAGGGATACCTCAAAACGGTTCCTAACGACGGTTGGGGCCACTACTTTTTCGCCCTTTATCACTTGGAGCAGGGAAAAAATGTCGAATGCCTTCGTTCCTCCGCCTTTGCGAAGAATCACGCCGAAGGAGAACTCCGTTTCCGCGCCGATCTCCTTTTTTACCGATGTCGAGTGCTTGCTGGAGTAGACGTGTCAGGGGCACTTGCTGACCTAAAAAAGATGACCGATCGTGATCCCGACAGTATTCCCCTTCAGATCGAGCTCATTACGGCGCAAGACAACGCCGGTCTTCGATCGGATGCGATTCAAACCGCTCGTGAAGTTCTGGGACGCTTTCCACGTTCTTATGAGCTGCGCGTTAAACTGGGTGAGCTCTATCAAAAAAACCGAAACGAGGATCTCGCCGTCGCTTTCTTTCAAAGTGCCAGCCGCGACCGTCCGGATTCGGCCGAGGGCTGGGTGCGCATCGCTCGCATTTTCGAAACACAGCGCAAATGGAAGGATGCTGCAGAGAATTACTTTACCGCTGCCCAAGCAGAGAGTACCTACCCCGAAGTTTGGCTGATGGCCGCCCGGGCCTACGTGAAGGCTGGAAATCTCGAAGACGCGACCCGCATGTACCGTCGGGAGATCGAAGAACGACCGACCGTAGTGACAAGCTTTATCGAGGCCGCCGAGTTCATGCTCCAGATCAATGCGCCCCAAGAAGTTCCGAAGATCTTCCAGCTCTTCAAGGAAGACTTTCAGGGAGACGCCCGGGTCCTTACTCGGTTGTCCCAGGCCTATCTAGCGATGGGAGAGCTCGACCAAGCGCGCAACGCCGCAGGAAACGCCGCAGCCACGGATCCCACGTTGCCGGAGCCACAACGAATTCTAGGTCTCATTTTTGACAAGCAGGGCATGCTTGATCCTGCTCGGAAGGCCTTTGAGCGGTATCTCACGTTGCTTCCCCAAGCGGATGATGCGAACCTCATTCGTCAGAAACTCTCTCAGCCCCCCTATGAGGGACGATAGGAGATCCTATGTTGGATTGGCGCCGAATAGTACAAAACAAGGAAGACTTCCTGAAGGCCTTCGAGAATCGTGGCATGCCCGCCACCGAGGTTGCGGGACTGTTCAGTGACATCGAAGAGCTCTCCAAAGAGCGCGTGAAAACACAAACGGAGGCCGACGCACTTAAGGCCGAGCGCAACAAGACCTCAGAAGAGGTCTCCAAGCTTATGAAGGCTGGAAAAAAGGCCGAGGCTCAGACGCTTATCGAGCAAGGCAAGAGAATTGGTTCGCGCATTGAAGAAATCGAAAAAACACTCGGTCAAACGGAAGCGCGCTTCGACAAGGTTTTGGAGGTCATACCCAATTGGCCCCATGAATCGGTGCCGGTGGGCGCCACCTTGTCCGACAACGTGGTGGTGCGAGAATGGGGCGAGAAACGCACCTTCGACTTCGAGCCTCGAAGCCACGATGAGATCGGCGAAAAGACGGGACTTATAGACTTCGCGCGTGCCGCAAAGATTAGCGGAGCACGCTTTGTTTTTCTTCGCGACGGACTCGCCCGGATGGAGCGCGCACTTATCAACTTCATGCTCGATTTACATCGAGCGAAGGGCTACCAGGAGATCGTTCCTCCCTATATGGCTAACTCCGCAGCGTTTTTCGGTACGGGTCAGTTCCCGAAGTTTGTCGAAGACGTGTTTCACTTGGAGGGTCACGACAAGTACTTGATTCCCACCGCCGAAGTTCCGGTGACGAATTTCTTCGCCGACGAAGTGTTGGCGGAGGAAGACCTTCCGATTAAGTTTATGGCCTTCTCCCCGTGTTTCCGATCGGAAGCGGGTTCCTACGGAAAAGACACCAAGGGTCTTATCCGCCAACATCAGTTTCACAAGGTAGAGCTGGTGAAGTTCTCACACCCTGACACAAGTTTGGAAGAACTTGAAGCACTGACAAAGGATGCGGAGGCGGTTCTGCAGGCGCTTGAGATCCCTTACCGGACCGTACTTCTTTGTACTGGTGACATGGGTTTCGGCTCGCGTAAAACCTATGACATCGAGGTTTGGCTTCCCGGATCGGTCTTTGAAAGTGCGGGGAATCAACGAGGTTGTTACCGAGAAATTTCTTCTTGCTCCAATTTCGGAGATTTTCAGGCACGCCGAGCGAAGATCCGCTTTAAGGGCAGAGGCGGAAAGGGCACGCAGTTTGCGCATACACTCAACGGCTCCGGCTTAGCCATCGGTCGCACGCTCGTAGCCGTCGTTGAGAATTATCAACGTGCGGACGGATCTATTGAGGTGCCAAGAGCCTTGCGTCCTTATATGGGCGACATGACAGTTCTGGAGCCCTTGAAGAAGTGAAGCCTAAGATCTCTCGCTCGGATCGCGATTGGACGACCTACATGGACCGGGCTCTCGAGCTTGCGAAGCTTGCGGGCGACAAAGGCGATGTGCCCATTGGAGCACTGGTCCTGGATATCGACGGCAAGGTCATTGCCGAGGCCCACAATGAGCGCGAAATATTGCAGGATCCCACGGCTCATGCAGAAGTGCTTGCACTTCAGAGGGCGGCCAAGAAACAGGGGAGCTGGCGGCTTACGGGTTGCACTCTCGTGGTAACGCTTGAGCCGTGCGTGATGTGCGCCGGGGCCTTGTCCCTGTCCCGCATCGACCGCCTCATTTATGGGGCTTCCGACCCTAAAGCAGGAGCGACGGGTTCCCTTTACACGGTGCACGCGGACCCCCGTCTCAATCATCGAATCGAGGTCATGTCCGGGGTGAGAGGTGTGGAATGCACCGAAATTCTTAAAGAATTCTTCCGTACCAAAAGGTCTTGAAAGCCACTGCGTCAGGGCCTATGGAGAAGGCTCCTTTGGAGCGCACCCATAGCTCAATTGGATAGAGCGTCAGACTACGAATCTGAAGGTTATTGGTTCGATCCCAGTTGGGTGCGCCACTTTTTAAACCTCTAGTCCTTGCTTGTTTTTACGCCAAAAACAACGGCAAGGCCTTTCCAATCCAACAGCAAGTACGTGAAGGCGCAAATGAGCGCGGCTACAAAGTACGGTACGCCCGGAAATGTGCAAGCCGGTCTGAATCCGGACCTTTTCGGCCGGAACGTCGGCGGACCGGGACCGGCTGCCTAGCCGGCCCGGAGCTGGACCGCCGCCCTTTTGGGCCCGCCTAGTTTTTTTTCGATAAGCCCCCATGGGGCCGACCAAGCAAAACCGCCGACGACGTCAGGCAGGGCAACGTCTCTGCATCTGCTGCTCAACACCATTTACTTCGCACGTCCGTCTGAAAGCCAGGCAGCGCACCTGCTCGGCCGAATGTCGTAAGAAGCGCCGCGCAATCAAGATGCGGGCCTGGCGCAAGAACCATCCCGGCTACAACAAACCACGAAAATATCCGCCAGGTTTCTGGAAGCAATACCGCGCTAGCCACCCCGAGGGTGCCGCGCGCAACCGCGAGCAGGCGCGTCTTCGCGCAAAGCTTCGACGGAAAAGTTTGCAACGTAACCTCGATATTCTTCAAGCCGTGGAAATCCCTGAAAAATCTGCCGCGTTTTCTGGGTTTGCAACGACACATCGATGTTCGATCTTGCGCGCCTTCGGTAGGGAAGAATCTTCATGAACCGTGAGGAGGCCCCTGCAATGTCCGCGCTCGTTACCGCCGACCTTCAATCCCAAATCCTATCGATGCACTACGGCCGCAAGATCGGCATTCGCACGATCGCCCGCGAGCTTGGCCTCAACCGAAAAACCGTACGCACCATCGTCCAACGCAAAAGTGTCAACATCGATCGCGCGCAAGGCGTGAGGGGATCGATCCTTGACCCCTTTAAGCCCGCTGTGGACGCTCTCTTAAAAACTGACCCCACCGTCACGGTACCCGTCGCGCTCTCGCGCATCCGCCAACAGGGCTACCTCGGCGGAATCTCCATCCTCAAAGAATATGTCGCTGGGATCCGGCAATCGCCAACCCGGGCGCGGGAGGCCTACCTTAAAATCGACTTTCATCCAGGCGAATGCGCGCAAGTCGACTGGGGCGAATTCGGCGACGTCTTCGGTGACGGCGTAAAAATCCACTGCTTTGTCATGGTTCTCTGCTACTCACGCCTGCTCTATATCGAATTCACCCGCTCGGAAAAATTCGAGGAATTCATCCGCTGCCATGAAAACGCGTTCAAGTACTTTGGAAACTCGGTCCCTCAAGAATGCTGGTACGACAACCTTGCCACCGCCGTCACCGACCGCATGGGATCAATCGTGCGCTTCAACGCGCGCTTTCTCGCCTACATGGGCCACCACGCGATCCGCCCCCACGCCTGTAACCCCGCCCGCGGCAACGAAAAGGGCCGCGTCGAGGCCGGCGTCAAATTCATAAGATCAAGCTTCTGGCCGGGCCGAAAGTCTCAGGACTTTAGTGATCTCAACACTCAGGCCCGCACTTGGCTCGACGGCTTCGCCAATCAACGCGAACACCACGCCACGCGCAAAGTCCCGATCCTTCTGTTCCAGGCCGAAGAACGACCGCTCCTTCGTGCCATGAACCCGCACGCCTTTGACACCGATGAAATCTTCTCGCGCGTCGTCCCGCCAACCTTCCACATCCTCTACGATACGAATAAATATTCCGTCCCCTGGAGCCTCGTCGGCATGAGCGTCACCCTTCGCTCCAACGCCGAGGAAATCAAAATCTTCTACAACGAGCGCTTCATCACCTCGCACGTGCGTTCGTTCAAAAAGCATCAGCTCTTCACCAAGCCTGAGCACCAAAGCTCGCTCCTTGAGCGGAAGCCCGGGCCCGCCGCGCGCACGACCTGGCAAATGACCGCCATCAAAAACATCGGCCCCAAGGTCGAAGACTACATTGAGCTGCTGAAATCGGGCTCGCGTTCGCTCAGGTCCGAGGTCCAAAAAATATTGGGCCTTGCGACCATCTACGGCGAACCGGCCGTCCACGCCGCTATCGAGGAACTGCTTTCAACCGCCACCGTCGGCGTCGACAACTTAGAACTCCTGCTCAAGGCCCGTTACAACCCTGAGGAAGCCGAACTCAAACCAGCTCCGCTTAACTTCCAAAACTCCCGCCTCAACCGCATGCCCCCGACGATCGATCTCAGGCGCTATGACGCTCTCCTGTTTGGATCTGATCGTCTTGCCTCATCACCATCACCCACCACGGAGGCGTCGCAAAACCCTACCGGAGGCCCCGATGAATCTTGAAAACTACGACATGTCCCCTGAAATCTTTAAGCTTCCGCCCGAAGCCGACGCCGTCCACGCCCTCATCGCAGGCGAGCTGAAACTGCGGCACTTCGATGGTGCGCTCACGATGGATCTCGTGAAGATGAAACCCTCTGAACAGCACTTTCTCATCGAGGGTCTCTACCGCTGGGCGAGCCTTGAGGTCTCTGAGCGCCGCACGGCTCAAATCGCTTCGCGCATTCGTGCTTCGCGCTTTAAACGCGTGCAAACCCTCGATGCCTTCGACTTCGATCACTCCAAGGCCACCCAAGCCATCAAGAAGGCCTACATGGAACTTCACGCGACCATTGCCTGTGGCTCGCTCCCAAGTGCTGTCTTCACCGGCAACGCTGGACTTGGCAAAACCCACCTCGCGCGCGCACTCGGCTATGCCGCCTGCCAGGAGGGTCTCTCGACTCTCTTCATCACCGCCGCCGAAATGGTCAACCGTCTCCAAGCGGCCCAGAAATCTTTAACCCTTGAAAATGAACTCAACCGTTACAGGAGGCCTCAAGTTCTCATCATCGATGAGCTCGGTTACGTGACCCTGGACAATCAAGCATCGAATCTGTTTTTCCAAGTCTTATCCGCAAGGCACGATCAGTCGCTCGGCACGATTGCCACGACCAATATCCCCTTCGGAAAGTTCAATCAGATCTTTGCTAACGATGCCATCGCTCACGCCATCGTCGACCGTCTCGTCAATGATGCTGAGGTCTTCTTCATGGAGGGCACGAGCTATCGCGAGCACCAGCGCCAGGAAAAATCCAAAAAGCGGACGAAGTAACGTCCTTCACGGGGCCGCTATCTGAATCAGAGGCGGCCCTGATTTCATTTCCTCTGTCCGAAATTCGGATCGGGGCGGGCACCCCTATGCGCTACGCGCTAAGTGGTCCGGCTGCAGCCCGGCGAAAGTGGTCCCATGGTCCCCGGCTTTTTTGCCAAAGTGGTCCCTTCTCAGACCGGCCAGCACATTGCGGCTCTCATGAATCCATTGCAAGCAATGGACATGGCATTCACGAATCTATTTTTCAGATCCTCTTCTACTTGGGATACGTATTTCTTGCTGTAATTTAAAAGTTCATCGACAAATAGCTCTTTGCCATCGGCCGAATAAAGCGCAGCTTTGCGGAAGATGAAGTAAAAATATTTTACCTGTTCAACGAATAATGCATAATCGGGGTCATTCTTTAAAAAATCAGAATTATTTACATGTTTAATGAGGTGACCAAGATTGAACTGAAAGTAGGGCTTATGCGATTGAGTGGTACTCGAGAGATTATATAGCCTCCACGTTTTCCCATCAGTGAGCACACCGTACTCATTGTTGAGCATCTGCATGTATTTTAGGCACTGGTCATCAAAGTCTAAACCGCGCGATGATTCGGTGGTGTCTCGCTTATCGGCGCGTTTTGAATCTTCTTTCTTGTTCTGACGGTACTCTTCAATTCGATCCCAATACTTTGCTTCTACCGTGAGGATGACGCCGCCAGGAGTATTGGATTGGCGACGAGCCTCTTCGAGCTTTTCGTAACCTTTTTTTTGCTGGATATGCTTTAGCTGCTTATGATGATCGACCACGATAAAGTCAGGCTTGTAAGTCCGATTTCCCTCGGTCTCTTCAAAGGTAAAGGATTCGTCTTCAAGCCAAGGATCGAGGGAAGTCTTTTCGCTGCTGTTCCAGCCCAACATTCTCAAGATAGGCTTGATGGCTCTGTCGATAGTTGTGCGCTCACTCCACGTTGAAGGATTTTCACCGACAAAGGTTTCGCAGTAATTGCGGAATTGTTCGAGAAAGGTTTGGAAAGCAGCATCGTCAGCGTTCCACAGCGAATCGTAAACAACAGGTACGTCATTCTGGAGATATACATCGCTGAAAAGCGTGCTGTTCCAGAACAAGCTGTGACTCGGCTTAGGAATGAGCGCGAGATGGAGGTCTTCGGCGGCAGCCTCAAACTTTTTCGATGCTTTAGCCACTTTTAGATCTCCTTGACCTTGGTAACTTGGGAGAAAGTGACATCTTCGACGGTTTGGAATTTTACCTTCTTCTTGTCCTGCAGTGATTTCCACTTTTGCTTGGATTCAATGGCGGAGTAATGAACGTAATAGTTCACACCCTCTTCGCATTTAATCATGCCCTCTCCAGAGGATTCGTCGAACCAGTGAACGGTTCCGGTCTTCCAGAATTGTTTTGGCTTGGTTGATTGCTTCATGTTGCCCATCCTCCTTGACGTGGCTTAACGGCTATAAACTTCTTCGGCCGCTTCTCTTCTTTGGATAAGTGTTTAGTGAGAGAGGACGAGTATTTGGCGCACGCGATGGGTCAACGCTAGTTCGAGAGCTGTGACGGAATTTTGGCTCTGATAATTCCGTGCTGGCTCATCGTTTTAGGGTAACTGGCCGAAAAAGTCGGATGTCGAAGAACCGGTACTTAACCAAGTCTCGTTTTAAGCTTGGTTGCGAATGTCCCACTAAATTATTCTTTTCGGGTAAGCCCATGTTCGGAAGCACCAAGAACGATAATTCGTTTTTGGCAGCTTTAGCTGAAGGTGGCTTTCAGGTAGGGGAATTAGCAAAGCTCTATTGTTCAGGTGGGCATGAAATTGAATCGCTAGATTATGCCGAGTCGAAGGCCATCACCGACAAATATCTAAGCGAGAAATCGGTTGTTCTCTACGAAGCCGCTTTGAGGCATGAGAATCTTTTTGTTCGCGTGGACGTTATTCGGAAATCTGGTAACGAAGTTGACCTTATTGAAGTGAAGGCCAAGAGCATTGATCCGACCGAGGAGAACCCGTTCTGGAAGAAACGTGGAAAAGGCCTTAGCTCCGAGTGGGAGCCCTACCTTCTTGACGTTGCGTTTCAGGCTTACGTTGCTCAGCAGTCGCATCCCGAATGGGTCGTTCGACCCAAGCTGATGCTTGCCGACAAATCTAAAACTGCTTCGGTAGATGGACTCAACCAACGCTTCCTAATCGTCAAAGAAGGCAACCGAACGCGATCTGTGGTCAAAGAGGGAACTACTCTGCATAGCCTTGGGGAGCCAATACTAGTTGAAATCGACGTTAGTAAAGAAGTCGAATTCATCCATAACGTGTGGTTGCTAGAAGAAAAATCTTTCCTTCAGACCGTTCGATGGTTCGCGGATGCGTACGAGAACGATACCAAAATTAACGATGGCATTGGAACCAAGTGTAAAGCTTGCGAGTTCAGGATTGGTTCTTCTCTCAAGGAACAGGGTCTAAAAAGTGGCTTCGAAGAATGCTGGATTCAGCAAGCAAAGGTTTCACTAGACGATCTCTCTTCGAGAAAACCTGTTTTTGAAATCTGGAATTACCGAAAATCAGACAAGAAAATCGCCGAAGGCGTGCTTTTTATGGACGATCTTGAAGTCGATGAACTTGGTTCGACTGAGGCATCATCCGAAGGATTAACTCCGGCTGCCAGACAAGCTCTTCAGGTTGCCAAGGAGCGCGCTGATGACGCATCACCATTTATCGACGTAAAGGGCCTGCGCCGAGAATTCTCGTCTTGGACCTATCCTCTACACTTCATCGACTTTGAGACGACTATGGTTGCAATCCCATTCAACAAGGGGCGGCATCCCTATGAGCAGATGGCGTTCCAGTTTTCGCATCACATTGTTGAATCAAATGGATCTGTCGCCCATAAATCACAGTATATCAACGCTGCTCGTGGAAAATTCCCGAACTTTGATTTCGTTCGAGAACTAAAAAAAGTGCTCAGTTTCGATTCTGGAACAATATTTCGGTATGCCACTCATGAGAACACAGTGCTGCGCCAAATATGTGAACAGCTTCGAAGTTCCAAGGAAAAAGATCGGAACGAGTTGTGTGAGTGGATCGAGACAGTCACAAATGATTCCGATTCGGGCCGAATCGGTGATCGCACAATGGTTGATCTATGCGATTTGGTGAAGAAGTTTTATTACCACCCGCACACCAACGGCTCGAACTCGATCAAGAAAGTTCTTCCCGCAATTCTGGGTTCTTCGACATATCTTCAAGGCCTTTATTCGAAGCCAATCTATGGATCGAGCTCTGGTGTTAAGAGCCTCAATTACAAAGATTGGTCATGGATCGCCAAGGATCAACTTGGAAACACGAAAGACCCTTACAAGCTCTGAACTGCGGGCGGTGGACTGGAGAGTCTGAGTCTTAAAACGTTTGAGTGGAACGGTCCGGCTCCAATAGAAGGAGTCAGGCCCATGAAAACAACCAGGAAATACTACACAACCGAGTACAAGAAG
>Ga0247834_1003580_pt1 | contig 20960 bp, 19 predicted proteins | sample LaCruzMarch2015__8_FD_187118 | JGI IMG/M metagenome (GOLD analysis project Ga0247834, IMG submission 187118) | Freshwater microbial communities from meromictic Lake La Cruz, Castile-La Mancha, Spain - LaCruzMarch2015_12m | ecosystem: Environmental > Aquatic > Freshwater > Lake | place: Spain...
TCGCCACCGCCCTCGCGGTGATGAAGGAGCAGAACCCGGGCCTGGTGCGCCATCACCAATATGTGCTGCCCAAGCAGGCCAACAACGAGGCCGTCGTCATGGCGGCGCTCAAGGGATCGTGGGACAGCCTGTCGATGAACGCCGTCGAGGTCCCCGCCCTGGTGGAGCGGTTGCGGGCGGCAGGCCTCACGACCCTCGGGGCCGGCCTCACGACGTCGAGCCAGCGGGGGGACAGCGAGGAGCCCGCCGCCATGCTCGAGGGAGCCCGCGCCATCGCCGACGCCCTGGGCCTGCCGCGGGTGCATCTCCACGGGCTGTACGGCGACCTCGTCGTCGTCACCGATCCCCACCCCGACGACGGCCACGTCGGCACCGGCACGGGGATCACGGAAGGTGTCGACGTCGACCGCACCCGCACCGCCCTGCTGCGGGCCCGCCAACTGGCGTCGATGAAGGCCGCCGCCGACAGCGGTGAGATCACGGGTCCAAACGACCTCTTCGACGTCGTGCCCACCGTGCAAGGGCGCTGCCTGGCGGCGGTGCAACGCTTTGGCGACGCCGTCGCTGCCGCCCACGGCTTGTCTGGTGCCGAGCGCGCCGACGTTGTTGCCGACTGGCATTGGCAAGACCCCCTCGGCAAGCGACAGGTGTTTTTTGTGCCCTCGCGGGGCATCCACGATCGAACAGGCGGCACCGTGAGTCTCGGCGACACCATTGACGTTTCAGCGCTGGTTCTGGCGCGCACCCGCGGTCGGCCCCGCTCCCATCCCCGGTTGGCGTCATGAGGCAGCCACCACGAGGACAATCCCCCGCCAACCGTGGTCCCCGCGGCCCTGCTCCCGATCGCGGTCCTGAACGGGCCCCCGAGCGTGGCGCCGGCACCGGCGGTCTCACCCCCCGCTGGGCGGTGGACGAAAACACCGGCCTTGATCGCGCCGTCGATCGCGTCGCCGGTCAGCGCCGGGCCCAGGCCAACCTGCTGCCCCCGACGACGAGGCGAGGCGACCCCATCATCGCCGAGGTGCTGTTTGAGGCCCTCGAAGACGCCAGCAACACAGACGCTCTCGCGAGCCCCTATCCCCACGGCTTTCACTCCTGGCCCGCGGGCATGCACCCCGCCATCGCCGCCACGGTGTTGAGCGGGTTGTTGCCGCTCGTCCCCCAGGGTGGCGTCGTCGATCCCTTCGCCGGCGGCGGCACCGTCGGCCTCGAGAGCCTGCTGCATGATCGCCCCTTTGTGGGCACCGACTTGAACCCCCTGTCACGGCTGGTGGGCGGCGAACGCTGTCGTCCCCGCTCCCTGACCCAGGTGCAGGCAGTGGCCACGATCCTCGCTGGCGTCGTCGAGCGCAGCAAAGATCGCGTCCGCAAGAAGCAGCCCTCGCGGGCCGACGTTTCCCCCGAAATCGCCCGCCAATACGCGCCCCACACCCTGATGGAACTCGCGGGCCTGTTGGCCGAGATCGACGCCGTCCCCAAAGACCGCGCCGAGGGCATTCGCAGCACCCTCGCCGTGGGCTTCTCGGCCATCCTCACCAAGGTCTCCAACCGCCGTGGGGACACCGACGGCAAGGCCGGCGCGCTGAAGCCCGGTGGCGCCGACGTCGAGGTCGCCGACGACTTCGGCAAACGCGTGGGCCGCTTCATTCCCACCGAGCGCTTCGAGGCCAAGGTCCACGAACTCCTCGACAAGCAACAAGCCCTGTACGACGTCGTCGGCGACGACATCCTGCCCATCACGTTTGTCACCGCCGATGCCCGGGACCTCCCCGAGGTCCTTGGCCAAAAGCGGGCGTCGTTGATTCTGACGTCGCCACCCTACGGTGGGACCTACGACTACACCCACCACCACGCCCACCGGCTGGCCTTCCTCGGCCTCGATGCCGGCACCGAGGCCCAGAGCTTCGATCGCCGGGAGCTCTTCGCCCGTCGTCGGGCCAACCCGAGCGCCTTCGACGACGAAACCAAGCAGATGCTCGCAAGCCTGGCGGAAGTGCTGCACGACGACGGCTTGTGCGTCCTCGTCGTTGGCGACGCCCAGATGGGCAGCACCCGCATCGACGCCGCCGCCCACCTCGAAACCCTGGTGCAGGCCGCCGGCCTCGAAGTGGTCGCCGTGTCGTCGGCACCGCGCCCGGATTTCCTCGGCGGCCGCGAGCGGATGGAACACCTGGTCTGCCTGCGCCGTCGCTGACGTCGTCGTTTGCCCATTCGGAACCGGCCGACCCGACCGGCCGGTGACTGACGGCGAACAGGGATGCCGTGGGGCGGGGCTCGTACTAGGGTGCGCGGCATGACCACGACCAGCTCCACCTCCACCGCCCCTGCTGGCTCTTCCATCGCCGGCAACGGGGTCCAGGTCGCCAGGCCCGGGCCCCGGCAGATGATGGACCGGCTGGCCAAGGCCAAGCACCGCGTCGTCGTCCTCGGTGGCGGCTTCGCCGGCGTCTACACCGCCAAATACCTGTCCGAGATGCTCGGGCGACGCACCGACGTCCACGTCGAGCTGATGTCGGAAGAGAACTACTTCGTCTTTCAGCCCCTGCTCCCCGAGGTGGCCGCTGGCGGCGTCAGCCCCACCCACGTCGTCAATCCCATTCGCGACATCATCCCGAAGGCCCAGTTTCGCTGGTCCAAGGTCCAGCGGGTCGACGTCGCCAACAAGATCGTCTACGCCCTGCAGGGCGAGGGCAAAGAGCTCGTCGCCGTCCCCTACGACCATTTGGTGTTTGCCCTCGGCAAGGTGAGCGATTTCTCGAGCATGCCCGGCGTCCAGCAGCACGCCCTCGCCATGAAAGACCTGTCGGACGCCTTCAAGCTGCGCAACCACGTCTACCGCTGCCTTGAGCTCGCCGACATCGAGGACGAGCCCGCTGAAAAGGCCGCGCTGTTGACGTTTGTCGTCGCCGGTGGCGGCTTCTCGGGGGTCGAGACCGTCGGCGAATTGTCAGAAATGCTCCACAAGGTGGCCAAGCATTTCAAGAACATCGACCCCAGTGAATTCCGCCTGGTGCTCGTGCATTCGCGCGACACCCTGCTGGCGGAAATGCCCCCCAAGTTGGGCCTCGCCGCCAAACAGATCCTCCAGCGGCGCGGCATCGAAATGGTGCTGAATGCCCGGGTCAGAGCCGCCACGCCCCTGGCCGTCTACCTGAATACCGGCACCGTGCTGCCCACCCGCACCTTTGTCTGCACCGTCGGCAACGCCACCAACCCCATCTGCAAATCCACCCTGCAGGAAGACGGCTTCGTCGAAGCCAAGGTCAATGGCCGCGGCGTGGGCCTGTTCACCGTGGACCTCGAACTCCAATGCCAGGGCCACACCAATTACTGGGCCGTCGGCGATTGCGCCGGCGTCCCCATGCCCGACAAGCCCGACGAACTCTGCCCGGCGACGGCCCAATTCGCCATCCGCCAAGGCAAAACCGCCGCCCAGAATATCCTCGCCACCATCGACAAGCGCCCGGAGAAACGCCGCAAATTCGGGTTCAAGGGCCTTGGGACCCTGGCCTCCCTCGGCAACCGCTCCGCCGTGGCCGACATGATGGGCATGGTCCATTTGCAGGGCTTCATTGCCTGGTTTGCCTGGCGCACCATTTATTTGTCGAAGCTCCCGGGCATGGTGCGCCGCCTGCGGGTCACCATCGACTGGACCCTCGATTTGTTTTTCCCCCGCGACATCACCCAGATGGAAAGCGAAGAGCCCCCCCAGCTGCGCATGGCCCATTTCGAGCCCGGCGAGCTCATCATCCAGCGCACCCAGATTGGCCGGGAACTCTTCGTCATCCAGACCGGCGAAGTCGAGGTGGTGGACCCCGACGGCAAGCTGCTGGCAACCCTGCAGAAGGGCGAGGTCTTTGGCGAAAAGGCCCTGCTGACCGACGCCCCGCGCATCGCCAATGTGCGGGCCAAGACCGCCGTCGACGTCCTCGTCATGACCCGCCCGGGCTTCGCGGCGCTGGTGGCCCAGTTTCATCCCCTTGAGAGCTTCTTCGGCGACCTCATGCAGAAGCGCTACCCGGAGCTGCTGCGCGACCAGAACCTGCGCGACGTCATGGCCGCCGCCGCCACCGCCGCCACGGCCCCCACGCCAGCCGCCATGGCCGCCGCCGCCGCCGTCATGGTGGAAGCCGTGGCCGCCGAGGCCGCCGTCGCCGTCGCCGCGCCCTGAGCGGCGGCTGGCTTCAGCGTATCCCCGGGTCGTTCATTCTCCGCTTCAGGCCCAGGGCGGGGGCTGGCCCCCCGTGTCGTTCATTCCCCGCTTCAGGTGTAGGGCGGGGGCTTGTCCCCCGCGTCGCGGGTCACGGCCATTGCCCGCACCACGGTTCATCCATTCGCCCGACGCCGCTGGCAAGGCCGACGTCGGCTGTGAAAGAGTTGGGTGTGCCCCGAACGTATCAGCACGATTGTGCCCAGGGCGACACAGTGAAACAGATAAAAATCATTCAACCTGGCGGCAATGAAGTCCTCAAAAGTGTGCCGGAGGTGTACGGGATCGTGTTCAAGGATGTGGTCAAAATCCAGAGCGGAGAGGTCATTGCGACCCATGGCGACGCAGGTGCGTTCAGTCTCGCCTCAGATGGGGCTGTAGAGTTCCGCAACATAGATGAGAGCTTGATCCGCCGTGTTGCGTCATCATTTGATTTGTTCGAAAAGCAAGTTCAGGCGGCCGAGATTGTATCGCTCGACGCGCAGCGTTTGGGCCATTCGCCGCGCCATCACGCCGGCAACCTTCGCCGTGCGCTTCGCGGTATCGATGAGCAAGCGTTCCAGACAAAGGAAAGTTGGTGGAGTTTAATTGCCGAGCTGGTTTCAGATGATCTATTTGAGCTCGAATAGGACGAATGAGTGATCGAAGTGGGTCCGCCTTCCGGGTCAGGCACTCGGAGACCGCGCCGGCGCGGTCTCCTTCGGTTGCCGCAAATGCGTCCCGCTATTTGACCTCGAAGCGGGACAGGGAAAGACCCTTTTTCTCGAGGCGGCGCATGAGGTCGCCTTTGCTGGCTTCGAGGAGGTTTTTCTCGTTGGCGCCAATGCCCGAAAACGACAGCGCCACCTTGCCGTTTTCGGCGGAAATCTTCAGGAAACCGCCCTTCAAGGGGCCATCTTTCAGCTCGATCTGGAATTCCTTCAGACCCTTTTCGGTGACCGCCAGATAGACGGTCGACACGAGCTTCTCGAGGAGCTCGGGGGGAATCTGCTTGACGGCCTGGGGGGCCTTGGCGCCTTGCACGGCCTGGGGTTGTTGGGCGGCCTTCTTGATGGCGGCGGCGGCGGCGGCGGAGCCGTCGTCTTTGGGTTGCTCGTCGGAACCCTTGTGCTGGTCGCTGCCGATGGCGGCGTTTGGGCGTTGGCCTTCGCGGGCCTCGACGCGGGCGAGTTCGTTTTCGCGGTCTTTCTTGGTGTCGACGCGGGCCTGCAGGACCTCGCTGCGGTCGTCGCGCTCGACGCGCTCTTTCTGTTTGCCGGTATCGCGGCTCTGGACGCGCCCCTGGTCTGACGCCGACGACTTCTGTTGGGCGTTTTCGAGGCTGCCCTGGAAGGTCTTGGCGGTCTCGACGAGCTTGCTGGCCTGGGCGCCTCCCGAGCGGGCCATCAAGGCGGTGCGGGCGAGGTCGCCTTTGTGGGCGGTGTCGCCGGTCTTGGCTTGTTGTTGGTGCTCGCCACCCTTGGCGGCGGTGTCGCGGGCGCTCTTTTGCCCTTGCAGGAGCTTGCCAAACGCCTGGCGGTCGGCGTTTTGGGTCTTCTCGTTGCGAGCCCGCTTGTCGGACTCCTTCATGGCCCGCTCGGTTTCCTGGGCGGATGCCGATTGATCACCTTCAACGCGCGACATGGAAACCTCGTGTGCAGTGTATCGGCTGGCGTGGTCGTGGCGTTGTCAGGGCGTTGTCAGACGGGTCACGGGCAGACGGTGCTGGTGGTCAGGCGGTAGCGGTTCTGGGCCCCGCTGACGCCGCCAAAGACCCGCAGGGTCACGCGGGTGGCGTTTGGGGCGACGAAGGCAATGGTCTCGGTGTCGCTCACCGTGAGGGAGCTCTGGATGACGGCGCCAGCGCCGTTTTGCAGTTGCAGATCGATGTCGCCGTCGGCGTGGCGGAAGGCGGCGCGGAAGGTCGTGGTGCAGCCCTGTTGGGGGGTGACGGCGAAGAAGTCGGCGTCGACGCCGCAGACGGCGCCGAGGATCTCCTCGTTGCGGCCCATGGTGGTGGCGGTCTCCCTGGTGTCGTTGTTCTCGAAGGGGTCGTCGCCGGGGCAGGAGAGATCCCCCAGGCAGATCTCGTCGACCGTGATGCGGTAGGCGTTGCCGGCGTTGACGTTGGCGCCGCCAAACAAAAACACCCGGGCGGCGGTGGTGGCGGGGTCCACCAGGCGAACGACGCGCTCGACGTTGGCGGTGCCCGCCGACGACGCCAGCACGGTCTGGGGATTGGCGATGTCGACCAACTGCAGGTCGATGTCGCCGCGGGCGTGGGTGAAGCTGGCCTGCACGTCGGCCATGCAGCCGGCCTGCACGGGCAGGCGGTAGAAGTCCGCGTCGTTGCCGCAGGCAGCCCCAGTGCCCGGGACCGCGCGCACGAGGCTGCTGTTGGCGGCGACGGCGCTGTCGTTGTCTTCGAAGGCGTCGTCGGCGGGGCAGACCACGTCGCTGCCGCAGGAGACGCCGACGGTGAGGCGGTAGGCGGTGTCGTCGACGCTGCCGCCGCGAATGCGGATGCCGTAGCGGCCGGCGCCGGGGACGCGGACGTTCAAGGCTTCGCGGGGGCCGACGCCGGTGCCGGCGCCCACCAAGGCACCGCCGTCGAGGTTGACGACGACAAGGTCGAGGTCCGCCAGGCCGGGCGCTTCGCCCTCGCCTTCGCCCTCGCCTTCACCCTCACCCTCGCCTTCACCTTCGCCTTCGCCTTCACCGACGGGGCCGTCGGCAACGACCTCGAGGAGGGCTGACAGGGCGCAGCCGTCGCCGACGTCGAGGGCGTACCAGTCGTCGTCGCCACCGCAGAAGCGGGCGTCGGTGTCGCCGACGGTGATGGCCGTGGCTGTTTCGGGGGTGTCGTTTTGCTCGAGCTCGTCTTCGGCGCAGGGGGGTGGCGGGTCGACCTCGACGCCGGCGTCGACGACGACAAAGGGAGGGTCGGGCTTGAAGGGCTCGCCTTCGCCTTCGCCCTCAGCGGCGTCGGCGGGGGGACACGCCACGGCGAGGCCGAGGGTGGTCAGGAGAAGGCCAGAGACCGCCAGGAACGAAGGCCGAACATGCATGCCGCAAGTGTATCGGCTTTCAGCGACGGGGTTGTGCAGGCCGTCGGAGAAACAACCGGACACACGTCCGCCCGGGAGGGGGCTTGTCCGCCCCTGTCCGGCCTGTCCGGCGGCGGGTGTCCGCACGAGACGGGTGTCCGGTCGATTCGGCCGCATTCGGCTGCGGTGCACCCGGTCGCACGGTTCTGGCACGGCTTTGGATCTGTGACGCCGACGCGGGTTCCCGCGAGATGGATGAGCACCGTGGTTCCGCAGCAAACCCTTCGGGGACATCAATGGCAGGGCGAGCGGGGTGACGACGTCGTCCTCCGCGCCACGGCTGGCGACAGTCCCCTGGGCCACGGGGCGGCGAGCCTGGCCATGGCCCTCGACGAGCAGCGTCGTCTGCACGACCGGCCCCTGACCATCTGGTGCGCGGGGGCTGGTGGTCTGGCCGAGCCCTTGACCGTCGCCCTGCTGGCCAACGCCGCTGGCATCGACGCCGACGTCGTCGCCACCGACATCGCCGCCGCCGCCGTCCGCGACATCCGCCATGGGGCCATCCCCGCCTGGCGCCTGCGCCTGCCGCGCGCCATCACCCAGGATCGCCTCGTCGTCGACGACGACGGCCACCGCCCCGGCCGTCAGGCCACAGCCACCATCCGCTGTGCCGAGGGGGACCTGCGCGACGTGCCCGGCGGCCATCCCTTTGACGTCGTCGTCTGCCGTGACGTGCTGCACCACTACCGGCCCCCCGTGGCCCAGGCGATGCTCGACGTGCTGGTGGGGGCCTGCGGGCCCCGGGGCCTGGTCCTCGTCAGCAGCGTCGACGCCCTCGCCGTGGGCCTGCCCTTGTCTGGCACTGCCGAAGTCTTTTTGCGGGGCGGCACCGGCGAGGTCGTCGTCCTCGACATGGACGCCTTCACCGACGGCGACGCGCCCCCCTTGCTGCGCCTGGCGGCCCTGACCGATGCCACCAGCGAAATTCGTCGACGACAGAGCCGCTTGTTGACCTTCAGCGGCGACGCCATGGCCGTGGCCGAGGCCCGCCTGGTGGCCGCCGCCACTGCCGTCGCCAGCGGTCAGTTGGACCACGCCGAGAGCCTGCTGGCGACGATGGTGCCCCCGGCCCTCGAGAGCGACCGCTGCACCTTGTGGGCGGCGGTGGCCCTGTTGCAGGGGCGTCCCCAGGAGGCCCGCGTCCGGCTCACCCAGGCGTCGTCGACGTCGTGGCTGGCGCCGTGTGTCATGGGCATGCTGTTGCAGCGCCTGCACCGTCCCCAGGATGCCCAGCCCTTCTTTCGCCTCGCCAGCCGTCGCCTCGACGGTGGTGGCTGCGCGCCGAGTGCGGTGGCCTTCTTGCCGTCCTTCGGTCCCGACGAAGTCCGCAGCCTGTGTGCCGGGGCCCTGCGCCGTGCCGGTGCCTGGCACGGGCTGTGAAGTTGACCACGGATGGGCCACCGAACGGACACTTCGACAGTGATGGACCTGGGCGCCTGGGGTGCATCAGGCGCGTCGGGCACGTCGGGCACATTGGGTGCCAGGGACGCTTGGCGTCAGGCCAACCAGGCGCGGCTTTCGTCGCGACTGGTGCCTGGGCTCCGGTTGGTAGATAACGAGGTCGACATGCCGCGGATTGTGGTCATCTCGACGTGCAAACTGGTCCACTTCCGCCTCCGGCGGGAGTTGTCCCCCCGAGGCTTCATCGTGTTCGACGTCGACGCCGGCGCCGGCGCCGCCCGCGCTGTCAAAGACGCCGCCGCCGACGTGGTCCTCGTGGACGCCGGCAGCAACACGCCGACCGGTCGCTTCATCGTCAAGAGCCTGAAGCAGGACCCCGCCATCAGGCGCACCCCGGTGCTGTTCCTCGATGACCGGGTGCCCTCCGCCGACGACCGACGCCAGGTCCTCGAGGACGGCGCCGACGGCGTCGTCTCCCGCAGCGACGACTTCGACGCCCTCGCCGCCACCCTGACCCTGCATTTGAGGCGCTGACATGGCTGATGGCCCCGACGTGGATGACGAGATTCGCCAGCGCATCGTCCGGTTGCTCGGTGACCAGGCCGGCCCGGCGTTGATGGCCCAGGTGATGGCCGAGGCCCACGTCCCCGACCTCGCCACCCCCGACAGCCGCTCCAGTTTTGCGACGGCCCTCATCGCCAAGGGCGGGGTCCTGGAGGCCCTTGGGCGCTCCATTCGCGTCCAGGCCTTGCTCCAGGGCGCCAACAGCGCCAACAGCGCCGAACGCCCCCGCCGCGCCTGACGCCGTGTGCCCTGCGGCCTCTCCACTCGCGCCGCTCGACGGTGACGGCGCTGTGTGGGTGCAAATCCCACCTGCCGATCGTGTCGGAGCGGTCGCGGGAACACCTTGATTTGTCGATGAGATCCGTCCACGCTGCCGTGCCGTCTGCACAAATGTACAGGGCACAACGGTGGAGTAGGTATGGAGCCTGAAAGCCACCCGCAGCCCACCCGCAGCTTGCTGCCGTTGCTGCAACGTCGCTTTGGCCACCAGGCGTTCAGGCCCCATCAACAGCACATCTGCCAGACCGTGGCCGACGGCTTCGATGCCCTCGTCGTCATGCCCACCGGCGCCGGCAAATCCCTCTGCTACCAACTGCCCGGCCTCGCCCGGCGGGTGGAGTCGCCCGGCAGCTGCGTCGTCGTCGTCAGCCCCCTCATTGCCCTGATGGACGACCAGGCCGACAAACTCCTCGCCCAGGGCTTCAAGGCCGCCCGCATCCATTCAGGCTGTGACCGCGAGGCTTCTCGGGAAGCCTGCCGGCAATACCTGCGGGGCGAGCTCGACTTTTTGTTCTTCGCCCCCGAGCGCCTGGCGGTCCCCGGTTTCCCGGAAATGCTGGCCAAGCGCACCCCCGCCCTCGTCGCCATCGACGAGGCCCACTGCATTTCCCATTGGGGCCACGATTTCCGCCCCGAATACCGCATGCTCGGCGAGCGCCTGCCCCTGCTGCGCCCGGCCCCGGTCATTGCCCTGACGGCCACAGCGACCCCCGCGGTGCAAGACGACATCGTCGAGCTGCTCGGCCTCGGGCAGGTGGGCAAGGTCCCCCATCGCTTCATCCACGGTTTCCGTCGGGAAAACCTGGCCCTCGAAGTCGTCGACTGCGCCCCCACCCAGCGTCGTGGTCTGGCCGCCGCCGCCGTCGAGGACGCCGCTAGTCGCCCGGCCATTTTGTATGCGCCCACCCGCAAAGAGGCCGAAGAAATCGCCGAGGAATTCGCCGCCGAAGGCCTCGCCTGCGCCGCCTACCACGCGGGCCTGCCCCCCAAGGTGCGGGAATCCGTGCAGTCGGCGTTTCTGAAAGGCGGCCTCGAGGTCGTCGTCGCCACCATCGCCTTTGGCATGGGCGTTGACAAAGCCGACGTCCGCACGGTGGTGCATTTGTCCCTGCCCCAAAGCCTGGAGGCCTATTCCCAGGAGGTCGGCCGCGCCGGCCGCGACGGCAAACCGAGCCGGGCCCTGCTGCTGGGCTCCCTCGTCGACACCAAGATGCACGGCTTCTTCGTCGAGCGCGACTACCCCGAGAGCCGGGTCCTTGGTCGCCTGTGGCGGGCCCTCGACACAGAGACCGCCGAAGACGAAGGCGTCATCCAGAAACGCTCGGGCCTCGACGCCGACGATTTTCACAAGGCCCTCGAGAAGCTCTGGATCCACGGCGGCGCCGTCGGCGTCGGCAGCCAATGGCGTCGAGGGCACGAGAAGTGGGAGAAGCCCTACCTCGCCCAGCGCAAACACAAAGAGCAGCAAATCGCGGGCATGAGTCGCTTCCTCGACGACAAGGGCTGTCGGCAATTGGCCCTGCTGCGCCACTTCGGCGACGTCGACGGCAAAGGCGCCTGCGGAATTTGCGACGCCTGTGATCCCCAATCCTGTCGCCTCCGCCAAAGCCGCGCCGTCACCGACGACGAGAAGCGCATGGTGGGCGCCATCGAGGCCCGCCTGCGCACGGCGGGGCAGCGGGGCATGGGCACGGGCAAGCTCTACACCGAGAGCCTCGAGCCCAAGGGCATCGATCGCCGCTCCTTCGAGCATCTGCTTGCGGCCCTCGTGCGCGCCGGGCGGGTGCGCATCGAAGAGCGGTCCTTCGACAACGACCAGGGCGAGCGGGTCCGCTACCAGAGCGCCAGCCTCGTCGCCGACGCCAAAGAAGCGGGCGACATGTCGCTGTTTCTGTCGGCCCGGGCGGATGCGCCCGCGGGCAAGGGCTCTGCCCGTGGTGCCAAGAAGGCGACGTCCCGTCGTCCCAAGGCGGCCAGTGCCAGCGCCAGCGCCAGCGCATCACGGGGTCGCAGCCGCAGCGACGACGACGACGATCATGTCCAGAGCGACGCCGACCCCAACCTGATGGCGCGGCTCAAGGCCTGGCGTCTGCAAGAAGCCCAACGCAAGAAGGCCCCGGCCTTCACCATCTTCTCCGACCGGGTGTTGCTGGCGTTGTCGTCGTTGCCCCCCCGTTCGCTGGAAGCTTTGGCGGCGGTCCCCGGGATCTCCAAGCGGCTGGTGACGTCCCAGGGCCGGGCCCTGCTGGCGGTCATCAGCGCCGACGGCGACGTCGATTGACCCCCGGATTGACCCCGGCCTGACCCGGACCGACCCCGGGCCGACCCCGGACCAGGCCCGACTGACCCGGGATCCTCGTCGTGCTGTCCTGATGGCGCCGCGACTGGTAGGGTGCCCCACGGCGCACCGCGAGCCCAGACCACCACGTCCCAGACCCAAGCACTGTGAGCAGCCCCTTTCATGAGCATCATGTCCAGCTTCTTCATCGCCAAGAGCAACTTGGCCGCCAAGAAGGCCCCGACCACGAGCGTCGAGGCCACTGACATCACCGACATCGAGGTCTCGAACCTCGACGAGATCGTCACCGGCGTCGCCGATAGAAGCCTCGACGCCATCGAGACCGACGAAGGCGACGACGCCATGGTGTTCCTGCTCCATCCGAAGTTCGTGGCCGCCCTCGCCGCCGCCAACGCCGACGCCCTGCCGGGCTACGCCTCCCGCTGGGCCCAGAGCGACGAACTCGCCGACGCCGCCCCCGAGCTCCTCGACAAGCTCGTGGCCCTCTCCCGCCAGGCCGTCGCCGAGAAGCAGCGCGTCTACCTGCGCGTCGACGGCTAGCCACCCTCCCGGGCCAGTCGACGACGCTCGACCGGCTGCTCCTTCCTTTGCGTAACCTCACTCCGTTCATCCGGACGTAGGGCGGGGGCTTGTCCCCCGCGTCTCGGTCGCCGGCCTGCAGGGTGGACATCGGCCGTCGCGTGAGGCGTCGCCGTCGGTGCCTTGCTGTGCGAGCGAGCCTGGAGCAAGCATCGCTCAGCGGCTTGGCCGGGGCTCAGCCGCCGCAGCTCAGGTCGTCGCCGACTTCGGCGGCGTCGATGAGACCGTCGTCGTTGTCATCGGCGAAGGCCGCGTTGTCGGTGCAGGTGCCGGTGGTGCCGCCGATGGCGAAGGCGCCCTGCACGCGGTCTTGCACGAGGACCGTGTTGTTGCCGCTGACCGTGAGGTCGCCGAACACATCCGAGCCCGCCAACACGCTGTTGTTGCCGCTGATCAACACATCGCCCGTGACCTTCACGAACAGCAGCCAGGCTGTTCTTGGGCACGGTCAGGTTGCCGTCGATGGTCAGCCCCCGCAGCCGCACGTTGTTGCCGTCGAGGACCACGCCTTCGATGGGAGTGCCGTTGGTGGCGTCGTCGAAGGTCACGGTGGTGTTGTTCTCGTTTTGGGGCACGGCAATGTCGCCGTCGCCATCGACCACGGTGGTCTGGCCGTCGTCGGCGGGCGGGTAGCAGATGATGTCGACCACCTCGCCCTCGACGACAATGATGTCGTACGGTCCACCGTCGCGCTCGCAGAAGGCGCCGGCGGCCTCGGGGGCCAGGCAGTCGTCGCCGATGATGATGCAGTCATTGCCGGTCAACGGGTCGGTGGAGCCCCGGATGGAGGTGCCGTTGCTGTCGGTGCCGATGACGCTGGCGCGGTCTTCGCTGTGGTCGGCCTGGACGTCGCCGGTGGCGGCCAGGCGGCGCTGGTCGCAGGCTGTGGCGAAGGTGGCGATGGTGGCGAGGGTGGCGAGGGCGATGGTGTGGCGGGGCATGGGGCTCCTGTTGGTTTGGGTGTTTTGCCTGTGTCGCAGGATGTGGGCCAGAGGAGCGGGGCGGTGGTACGTCGTCTTGGTCTCTACGGCGGGGCGTTTGTGGCGCGATGGGCGGTCTCACACACGCTGCTGTGTCTCGTATGCGGGGGGGCCATGGATGGTTCGACATGACGAACCGTTCGTGGCTACCGTCCGCGATGGGTTGGGAACAAGCACTGGGGTTGATGACGGAAGGTGAGGGTTGCTCGCCTGGTCGCCTCGGTGCACTTGGGGGGCGTCAAGCGAAGCCCGGAGCGAGCTGCGACAGATACTGTCGCAGCTCCATGAGAGCGTCTGGAGATGAAGCAAGGGCTCACGGAAGTGTCAGTCGCCGAGGATCCTCTCAGCGCAAGGCGGGCTGCAGAGCAGATGTCAGTGTGCACTTGGTTCTTGAGCAGTGGACAACATCGTTTTTCAATGGGGGTTTTGCGTGATGTGGAAGAATGCATTTTTGGCTTCGAGCGCTCTTGCCTGCGCAGCATGCGGGGGTTCGGGGGGCGATGGCGCGGCTGCGGAAGCAAGCGCCTGCGACCGCGACGCACAGTGCACCGTCGTCGACGGCACACCGACGTGCGATGAGGGGTTCAAGCTCAACGGCGCTGAGGGACAAGACAGCGCGTGCGTTGCGCTTGGTGGCCGCTGGCAGTCAGAGGTCGATGTGAATCCCCTCGACGACACCAAGACGGTCCTGCTCAGCGTCGAGGCCAACGAACCGTTCCAGGGCTTCGTCGAAGAGATCACGCCGGTGATGGCGCTGCGCTGCAAGTCTCACGAAGTCGAAGTGCTCATCCTGACCGGCTCCACCCAGCCGGAGACGGGGAACTTCGACCATGCCACCGCGACGATCCGGCTGGATGCGGGAGCGGCCTTCGAGGTCAACTGTGGCGAGAGCACCACCGGCAACGCCCTCTTCGTCCCGAATCCTGCCGAGCTCGTCGCCGCGCTCTTGAACACCGACACCATGCTGTTCCAGTTCACGCCGTTTCAGGTGGCGCCCACGATCGCCGAGTTCGACACGCGCTTCCTGAGCGAAGTCATCGAACCCCTGCAGGATGAATGCGGACTTTGAAGGCTGAGGCCGCACTGCTGAGCAGGCATGCTCGCTGGGGTCGCTGAATCGATGCCCTTGAGCAAAACCACGACGGAGCATCACATGGAAAATGACCAGCCCTTGTTCAAAACCACGTTGGAGAATGACATGGAAAATGATCAGCCCCGTAAAGTGATCGTCACCGATATCGATGTGTCCTTTGGCCAGATGGTGACCCTGCTCATCAAGTTGGCGTTCGCCTCCATCCCGGCCGCAGTCATCGTTGGGTTCTTCGGCGGCATCGCGGCCCTGATGATCACCGCCTTTGGCGGCGCGCTTCTCAAATAGGTCGATTTGCCCAAGGGAGAAGCGCCATGAAAGCTGCAACGCTTTTGATACTGACCGTGCTGGCACCGGGGTGCGCCACGCTTGTCTACCCGCCGCGCGGGAATCAGCCGGGCTTGGTGAAATACCCACCCGGGGGAACTGGTGCCGAGGCGGCCGCGATGGATCGCATGTCCCAGGCGTGCCCCGGCGGCTACTACATACTTTCGCAGGAGGAGGTGATTGAGGGCTACGTGACCAGCACGTACGGGAACTCGAACACCAACTCATCTGCAACAGCGTCGGGGGAAACTGCCACCACCTATGGCAATCGAAGCGCCTATTCCACTGGCACTGCAACAGCGACCGGCGCATCGACGACAACCCAATCAGGGTTGGCGGTGACGAGCCCAAATTCACTCGTCCACGTGCGGTTCTCCTGCGGCCGGAGGCCCGCGGAAGCTTTCGCACCACGCGACGAGGCCGAGGCAGCTGGCGATGTTCGGGCAAGTACACGTCCCACGGCGAGCCGGCTGGAGGGCACCGTTGTTGCCGTGGTGGCGGGCAAGGCCATTGTGATTCGAGTCGGCGCCACGAATCGGCTCTTTGCACCGACCGATGCCTGCACCCTCAGCGAACAGGAAAAGGTGCTATTCATTGACGATCAGATTGAATGCGACGGGACAAGCATCCTCGGCCTTTCCAGTGGCGCGACCTGCGAACTTGTTTGCCAGGAGTGAAGGGCCGCGACACGGCTTGAATGCAGTTTGATTGGGTAGATTTCAGACTATTTCGCGAAACCCCATGGTTCGAGGACCACCATGGGCTTCGTTCACTTCATCGGTTCAAAGGCATCGGCCGGGATGCAATGCGGCGAGACATCGCCAACGAGGGCAAAATGTTGAAAACGACGATGTTCGGACTGACATGTATGGCGCTGGTCTCCTGCGATCCGAGCCAGGCATTCTGCGAAAAGTCAGCAGAGTGCTCCGAGGACAACGGAGATGACAGCGACGACGGGCAAGACGACGTTGCCATCTGTGTCGAGGTTGTCGACGGCCTGACCGATGGTCTTCGAGCCAACCAGGAAGCGGAATGTAAAGCGCTTGCTGATGCCATCAGCGCTCAGCGAGCGTGCCAGGGCGGGCTTTCTTGTGATGACTTCAACAAGGAAGACGACGGCGGAAAGTGCGACGATCAAGGCGACCTGGTCAATGAGCGATGTCAAGACATCAGCGACGCAGAAGTGGATTGCGAGAGCCTCCTGTCATTCAGTTGCGCATCGAGCACCAGCTGTGACGACGAGTGTGAATTCGGATGCGACGGCGAATGCGACGAGCCCGACCTCTGTGGTGCCGGCACAGACACAAGCGACTGCGGCTAGCGGCATCTGCACTCGCGCTCGGCTCAGCCGCCGCAGCCAAGGTCATCGCCGACTGCGGCGGCGTCGATGAGTCCGTCGTCGCTGTCGTCGCTGTCGTCGGCGAAGGCCGCGTTGTCGGTGCAGGTGTCGGTGGTACCGCAGAAGGCGCCGGCGGCCTCGGCGGCCAGGCAGTCGTCGCAGATGATGATGCAGTCATTGCCGGTCAACCGGGCGGTGGCGCCCCGGATGGAGGTGCCGTTGCTGTCGGTGCGGATGACGCTGGCGCGGTCTTCGCTGCGGTCGGCCTGGACGTCGCCGGTGGCGGCCAGGCGGCGCTGGTCGCAGGCTGTGGCGAAGGTGGCGATGCTGGCGAGGGCGATGGTGTGGCGGGGCATGGGGTGGTGGTTTGGGTGGTTTGCCTGTGTCGCAGGATGTGGGCCGGGGGAGGGGGGCGATGTGAAGCCGTGTGAGGGGTCTACGCGTTTGTGGCGTGATGGGCGGGGTGGCTGCGGTGTTCGACATGGGGAGGCGTTCGCGGGTAGGGTCGCCCGATGGGGCAGGACCACACATCGATGTCGACGCGGACGCTGGCTGCAGGAAGCCGGCGTCGTTGGTGTCACCAAAGCAGTCGTTCACCGATAGAAGAGGCGATGAGTCGTAAGTCTCGCTCAAGATCTACTACTTTGATCCGGAGGGTTTCAATGTTTCACCGCTGCGCTCTTTTTCTTGTGCTTCTGGCCGCACAGGGGGCCAACGCGGCTCCTGAGCTCCGATCGGGCGACAAGGCCTGCAAGGGATGGAAGAGCACAGACGACCCAACCAAATACTGCCGCCAGCTGGCGGAGAAGAAGGGAGGGCACGAGGGTCGGGTCCAGGGTTGCGGCCACACCACAGGGCCACTTGTGGAGGTGGAGTGCATAAAAGGCGAAAAAAACTGTTTGATCGATCGGATTTCCTTGGTGCGCTGTGACATCAGCTGCGGCGCAACGAAGGACTATCCGCGACGCAAGTACATTGTGCTTTTCGCTAATGCAAACCCTGAGCAGGACAGCGACCTCGACATCTCAATCTGGCACCCGACCGCTGCCACCAAGTTCGTTCCGACCCCTACGACCCGGTTCGTCTTCGACGGTGAAGAGAGGCACGAGGGGCTTCACAACAGCGGCGCGCAGCCGGTGTGCCGCGGTGCTTGGACCGTGATCGAACCTTTCTTGGACATCTACCCACCGGCATCGACCGGCCCTGTGCCCACACCCATGTTCAAGGTCTCATTTTTCGGCGGCTTGAAGAGCAAGCCCAAGGGCAATGAGCCGAAGACATCTGCTCCCGATTGTTGGTTCCAGCCTTGTGTCGGCGAAGAACTATACCCAGGCCAATGCAATTGGATGTTCGATATGTACAGAGCATGTAAGGCGTTAGGGGGACCGACGGTGGTCAGTGGCGGATCGGGAAACCCTCCGATCAGGGGGCCAGCTGCTGACGCTGCCGCTGCTGCAGGTCTCGCTGCTCCGCACTCATGCAACAGGCCGTGTTCGGACAGGAAGCCCGCCGTACCCTACAAGGAAGGGGACTGTGCCATCGTCGACGGCGCTTGGCGGTGCAAATGACCATCCAAGGCCGGTGCGAGTGAGTCGGTTCTGTTCCAGTGTTCATTCCTGTCCCAATCAGCAACACGACCAATCGTGGGGGCCTCGTCGTGAAGGCGCGCCTGGACCGAAAGAACTACCCGATAGGCAAAACCGTGACCGACGCGGCGCTGGCGGCACTCAGCATCGAACGCGCAGCGTTCCATGGCGACTGGAACTACACGATTCACCCACAGAAATCAGATACATGAGTATTTGTTGTTGTTCCGAGGGCCCTTAGCGACTTCGAATGAAGCGAGATAAGGGCGCAAGATCGCCTTTGGCTTGCATCAGCAATTCAATTTGGAGGCGAGCTATGAATGAAGAAACGAGAGCGCATGACAAGAAATCGATCCGTAACAGAAGACTTGCTTGCAGATGCAAGGAGCAAGCTGCGCGACCTCTGGGATTTTGCGGATGAGCACTTCGGTCGCCATAGAATTCGCCAGGACGATCACTTCGAATTCTTTGCACTAAGCTTTCTCGCCAAACAGCGAACTCATGTGGATTCTCTCATCGCTCTTGACCGAAGTCAGGACTGCGCACTGATCGCGCGCTCAATGCTAGAAGGCCTGTGCCTCCTACTGTGGGTCGCTCAAGACAAGCGGCGAGCGGGCCGATGGCGCCATTTCGCGTTTGTGCACGACTGGCGCCTTCTGCGGGCGCGAGTGCAGAGCGAGATTCCCGTTGAAGAACGGGACCGCGAAAGCGTTCTCAGGGGTATCGTTGAACACGGCGCTCAATTCTTGAAGCCGAACACCCGAATTGAGGATGCCTTGGCACTGACTTCTGATCCGTTCAAGAAGAAGTGGCACGATGAACAGATCAGCCAAATATTCGAGGCTGTATCCGCTGATGATATCTATAGAGCACAGTATTCTTCTTTCTCAGATTGGCATCATTGGGGCGTCGCGACTATGGCGGCACGCATTCATTCGAGCAAGAACGCTCTGACATTCTCGCCTGCATCGCTCCAAACCGCTTTTCTTTCAACGCTTACCGCCTTTCACGCACTCCACGACACCCTTGCTGTACTTATTGGTGAATTCGAAACCGCTGACAGCGCCCGCTTGGCCGAGCTGCATGATTCTTTTCTCGAGTCGATGCAGAGCAAGTAAGCGCCGCGATGCGTCCGCTTAAAAGGGGCCGCATTCTGGCGCTGTCCCGCGCGGGTCTCGATGAATTTCACTTCTGGAGATGAATTATGTGGAACAAATAGATGGCTGGACGCGCAATCCGAATATTTCTTGCCGACGGCACACCAACCGGGCTTCGGACCGTCGAGATTGGTCTATCGACAGCGAAGGCCGTCATCGCGTCAAGGACGGCGCTCTCCGCCCTTGGCAAGCGTGACGAGAGCCGCCGCTGCGGCGTGTACGTGCTGATCGGTGATGACCCAGCCATTCCAGGTCGGCTATCGATCTACATTGGCGAGGGTGACGATGTGTTTCAACGCATCGTTACTCACGACAAGGACAATTCGAAAGGCGACTGGGATCGAGTCGCACTGTTCGTCAGCAAGGACCAGAATCTCACCAAAGCGCATGTCCGCTACCTTGAGGCACGACTCATCTCTATCGCGCTCGCCGCGAAGCGAGCCACGGTCACCAATAAGGTCGAACCGAATGGAGGCAAGCTCCCCGAGGCTGACGAGGCTGAAATGGAGGAGCTGCTCGAGCACATTCGGATCATGCTCTCGACGAGCGGAGTCAGTTCATTCGAGGCTCCATCGACGAAATTGCTGCCTGTGGCGCCGACCCAGTCCGCAGTCGCGCTCTCGATGGCAGGCGAAGGCTATTCAGCAAAGTGCGAAGTCAAGGACGATGAGTTTGTCGTGCTCGCTGGCTCCATCGCCCGGACGGCCGAGGCGCCCTCTCTTGGGATGAGTTCAAGGGCTCTTCGCGCAGAGCTTCTCTCAACGGGTGTCCTGACGAAAGAAGCCAGCGGGCTGCGGTTTGCTCAGGACTTTGCCTTCTCGTCTGCCAGCGGCTCCGCGCAGCTCATTTGTGGCGCGAACGTGAACGGCAAGGTCTCTTGGCGTTTGAATGACGGCAGGACATACAAGGATTGGCAAGACAGTCAGATTCCCGACCTGAGCGAAGCCGAGCAATGAAGCTTCTCTTCACGGCCACCACACGTAGTCTGCCGCACACCAAGAGCAGTATCGATGAGGACTCTAGCATGAACCGAAGCCCGTCTCTCTTTGCTCCACTCTTGCTTGCGTTCACGTTCGCGGTAGTTGGATGTGTGGCGGCAGGCGAAGAGCAGGGCCACTGCTATCCAAACGGCACCTGCAACGCTGGTCTCATTTGCCTGAGCGATATCTGCGTCAGCCCGGCGGCCGAGGGAGAAGGCGAGGGCGAAGGCGAGGGCGAAGGCGAGGGCGAAGGCGAGGGCGAAGGCGAAGGCGAGGGCGAGGGTGAAGGTGAGGGTGAAGGTGAAGGTGAAGGCGAGGGAGAGGGAGAAGGCGAGGGAGAGGGAGAAGGCGAGGGAGCAGAGAGCGTCGTCGTTGTCATGCTGACATGGGACTCTGCTTTCGGAGACCTCGATCTGTTCCTGAACCCGGAGGGTAGCGAGCTTTGCTCGACCGATACCTGCGCCCTGGGAACATGCAGGGTGGGCAATGTTCTGCGCCCCGACTGGAATTGTGACGGAACTCGTGGTGGCAGTGGCGATCCGCTGCTCAGCATTGATGATCAACAAGGGTTCGGCCCGGAGACGGTGACGGTTTCTGCGCCGTCGGTGTCGTCGATGACGGCATTTGTGAACTACCATTCAGGTTCCGCGCCGGTGACTGCTACAGTCAAGGTCTTCATCTCGGGTAGCCTTGTTGGCGAGTTCTTCGAGACCTTGCAGCCAACCGATCTGTGGGAAGGACCGCGAATCACCGGCAACTCAGTCGCGCTTCGCGACGTCACCACGACCGGTTTTGCGGGGTGTGCCCCTCCATTCGTGCCAGTGTCGTCGCTGTGCCAGACCGCGCGCTGCGAGGACGGAGGCAGCGTTTGTGAGGTCAGAGAGAGTTGTACTTTGGACGGCATCTGTGTCGAAGGCGGCAGCCGGACGACCTGCAATACCAATTCCAGCTGTCCCGCTGAGCAGCCGCTGGAGGACCGAGGGCTGTCTGCCAATTTCTGATCGATTTTCTTGCGGGCCAAAGAATGAACCCCCTCAGGAAACTTGTGAAAGTTCCTGAGAGGGCCCATCTCCGAGTTTACGA
>Ga0247834_1003581_pt1 | contig 20959 bp, 20 predicted proteins | sample LaCruzMarch2015__8_FD_187118 | JGI IMG/M metagenome (GOLD analysis project Ga0247834, IMG submission 187118) | Freshwater microbial communities from meromictic Lake La Cruz, Castile-La Mancha, Spain - LaCruzMarch2015_12m | ecosystem: Environmental > Aquatic > Freshwater > Lake | place: Spain...
CGGCCGCGGCTCAAGCCGAGCCGAAGGGCTGGACAAAAGGCGGCTGGGTAGGGAGGATCAATCGGTCACGTAGGGGTGGAATGCTGGTGAGAATCCAGCGGTCCCATGCTCCTAAGAATCGACACGCCAGGAAAGTATCGCTCGCAGTCAATACCTCCACACTCAATCTCGACATCGAACGATGCTTCACCGCCAACAACCGGATTGGCGCCCAGGGACCTCATCAGCGTTCCAAATGCCTCATCATCGAGAGGTCTTTCGATGAGCACAGCTGCGACCGGACCGCCCACGCGCGCCTCCCTCCTGGATGCCGCAGCCTGACCGCAACTGGCGCGGGACCTGCTCGGCCCTTGCCAACGTATCCCGGATGTTGGCTCGGCACACTCGGCTGGCGCCGACGAATTGCCGGCGCTTCGATCGAAGGCGCACGGACTCACGTCGCTGCTGCGCCCCGAATAGGCCCGCTCACTCGAAGGTGTCGACGCGGGTGCTGCTGGACTCGCCCTCGTCACACGTCGCCAGCCTCGAACCACCAGCACTGCTCAACACCAGCCGGCGGGCGGGGATGAGCACCGTGGCATCGTCGGAGGCCGGGTCGGGCATGACGATGGTGGTGCCGGCGATGGCGGTGGGGATGAGGCCGCTGGCGCCGAGGGCGGCGCCGAAGTCGACGCCGAGGGTGGTGATGCGGGCGTCGAGGGGCACGGCGAGCTTGCTGCCGGCCAGGGGACGGCCCGCCGACGACGGCGTCAGCGTGAGGCGCACGCCGGGGAGTTCGAGGGCGGTGTCGCTGGCGTCGCCGACGAAGGACAGGCGGCCCAGGCTGCGGCTGCCGTCGCTGACGACGAAGGCTCCGGCGGCGAGGACCGTCAGGCGGACGTCGCCGGCGCCCTGCAGGCAGCTGGTGCTGTCGGCGGTGGTGATGAAGGGGGTGACGCCGTCGCCTTCGAAGGCGAGGGTGACGGTGGTGCCGCTGACGGCGAGGATGCGGGCGTCGAAGGACGCGGTGCAGTCCAGGCGTTGGCTCTCGGGGACGAGGCGGGCCACGTCGCCGACGCGCACCTCGCGGGCGCCGAGGTTGACGGTGGCTTCGAAGGCCTGCTGGCCCGGGGCGAAGACGCCCGGCAGGGAGCGGGCCCGCAGGAGCTCGCCTTCCCAGGTCAGCAGCAGGGAGGTCCCCGTCGCCAGCAACGTCGAGAAGGGCGGGGTGCCGAGGTTGTCGACGGTGGCGATGGCGACCGTGGGGCGGAAGGCGTCGCCGCCGACGGCGGGCACCCACAGCTCGGGGCTCGTGTTGAGGTCGACGCCTTCGGGAGCACCGGGAGGCGCCAGGTTGTCGTCGACGAGGCGCACGATGCGGCGGTCGCCCTCGAGGGCGATGCCGTCGAGGTGGTCCGCCGCCAACTGCAGATGGACCATGTTGCCGTCGGCCATGGTGACGGTGCCGAAGGCGGCGCTGGCCTCACCTGCGGCAACAGTCTCGCCCTTCAGACCGCGGCAGCAGACGGTGACCTCGGCAGCGCTTTCGCGGGCATCGGGGACGTAGGCTGTGACGCCGAGGTTTGGCAGCTCGGTGCCGCCGAGCAACGCGTAGCGGTCCTCGGGGAAGCCCGGGCGGCTCAGGCGCACGAGCATGGCGGCGGCGGTGTCGGTGCGCATGGCGAGGACGACGGGGGCGAGGCCGTCGCCGACGTCGACGACGCCGGCGGCCAGGGTGCCCACGGGGCCACCGACGTCGACGCTGCGGTCAAGGACCACCGTGCCGGCGGCGGCGTCGACGGCGAGGGCGTAGACGGTGGAGTTGATGGCGTCACCGACGACGAAGGCGCGGCCGAAGGGATCGGCGACGACGTCTTGCAGGTGGCCTTCGGGGAGGGCCACGTCGGGGAGGCGGATGGCCAGGCCGGCGTTGTCGACGGAGAAGATGGCCACCAGGTGGTCGTCGGGGATGGTGACGGCCACCAGGGTGGCCGCGGCGTTGATGCGCAGGGCGGCGACGTCGGCGGGGGTGCCGGGCAGGTCGATCTCGGCGGTGACGACGAAGGGGGTCCTCTGCTCGTCGGCGTCCACCGTTTGCACGACGAAGACCGTGTGGTCGGCGGTGTCGAGGGCGAAGACCCGGCTCGGGTCCGGAGCCTGGGTGACGACGTCGACGGCCGTGGTCAGGCGCCGGGTCTCTGTGCCCACGGGGATGGACAGGGGAAAGAAGCGGTTGGGGCCCGTGAGGAAGCGGCCATCCGTGAGGTCGAGGACCCGCAGATGCAGCAGCTCGGGGTTGGCGCTGATGGCGTAGCTGTGGCCGTCGGCGGCGGCGATGACGACGACGTCGCTGACTCGATCGACGTTGCCGATGCGGGGATCGCCCGGGGGCTGGCACTGATCACAGGTGGAGGCCATCGACAGCGCCGCGAGGGGGAGGAGCACGGCCCGGCGCACGGAGCGGGAAAAGATTCGCGTCGTCATTCGCGTCGTCATTCGCGACCGTCCTCGGGGGGCGGCAAGGGCTGGCCGAAGCGTCCGATGGCCCGCAGGGCGGGGAGGCCGTCGTCGTCGACCAGCGAGATGGCGCCGATGGAGTTGTCGAGGAAGAAGCTGACGTAGGCCCGCTGGAGCGCGGGGTCGACCACGACGTCGTAGGGGCCGCGACCGTAGAAGCGCAGGGCATCGCGGGATTCAAGGGTGACGGGGTCGATGAGTTCGACGGCGTCGCCATCCTGGCAGGTCACGAGCACCAGGCTGCCCTGGTCGGCGCCGGTGACGGCGAGGCCGATGGGCCGGGCGCAGGTGTCTTTGAGGGCGGTCAGGGTCGGGACGCCAGTGTCGGGGTCGATGGCGAAGCGGGCCAGGGCATCGGGGAATTGGAGGGCGACGATGACGGCGTCGTCGACGACCACCAGATCCCGGGCGGTGCGGGTGCCCACCAGCACCTCGAGGTCCTGGCTGACAAAGGTGACGTCGGCGGCGCGGCCGGGAGCGGGGACCTCAAACGAGACCAGATCGACGCCGATGACGACGGTGCCTTCGCGCCGCTCGACGGTGGCAAAGACCCGGGCGGGACGGTTGGTGGCGTCGTCGCCGACACGCAGGGCCGCCGAGCGCACCCCGAAGGCGGTCTCGCCGAAGTCGAGGGGCACGGTCTCGACCCGCAGGCGGTCGCTGTCGGTGCTGGCGGCGTTGAGGGAGAAGAACGAGGCCTGGCGGGCGCTCTGGTGGGAGACCAGCCCGCGCACGAGGACGTTGCCGTCGGCGTCGACGCTCTGGTCGAGGAGGACCACGTCGAAGGGGTCGTTGCCCACCAGGCCCAGGGCGTGGGGCGCTTGATCACAGCCCGCGGCATCGCCGCACGACAGGGCGCCGGCGCCGTCGACGGTGAGCTCGTGCAGCAGGTTCTGGGCGCGGCTGGTGAGGAAGAGATGGGTGCCGGTGGCGTCGAACACCGGGCGATCACCAAAGGTGGGGATGGCAATCCCCGACGCGAACGCATCTTCGATGACGACGTCGGGGCCCGTCAGGCGGTCGCCAGTGGCAGCGAGGTCCGCCATCAAGACGGCGCCCGAGTCGAAGGCGAAGTCGAAGTTCGACGAGATGACCGCCAGCCGGCTGCCGTCGGGGGACAGGGCCATGCCCATCGGGAAGGTCGGCCGGTCCAGGGGCGGCGTCTTGCCCACCTGCCCGATGCACGACACGAGAGCCAGCGGCGAGGCCGCCACCATCAAGAGTCCCCGGGTAAGCCAGTATCGCACCACGGTCGGCTAGCAGGTTGCCACCGGGAGGGGCAGGGGCAATCGCAGCCCTCGTCACGGCCCCCGTGACGCCCCCTCGTCACGCCCCCTCGTCACACCGGCTCCTTCCCCCAGCGGGGGCTGGGATGGGGGCTGGGGTGTGCCGGCTCCTTCCCCCAGCGGGGGAAGGCTGGGATGGGGGCTGCGGTGCCGGCTCCTTCCCCTGGCGGGGGAAGGCTGGGATGGGGGCTGAAGGCTGGAATGGGGGCTCTGGAGGGCTCGGGGCTTTGCTCCGGGCACGCGCGCAAACCACCGTATCCAGGCTGCTTTGCGAGATGTGGTGAAAGGTGGGCACGACGATGGGAACGACGGTGGCCCGCAGCCCCCATCCCAGCCTTCCCCCGCTGGGGGAAGGAGCCGGACGACGAACCTGCGGCCGAGGGATCAGGTGAACAGGTTCAGGTGGTGGAGGGTGGCGGGGCCCACGATGCCGTCGGCGGGGATGCCCTTTTCCTTTTGAAACGCCATCACGGCCTTCTTGGTGCCGGGGCCGAAGGCGCCGTCTTCGGCGAGGCCCAGGGCCGCCTGGAGCTTCTTCACCGTCAGGCCTTTGGAGCCCTCCTGCAGGGTGATGTGGTTCCACAGGCCGAGGCTCGCCAGCGTGTCGGCGCCCGCGATGCCGTCGGCCGTGAGGTGCTCGCCCTGCTGGTGTTCCTTGACGGCGGCTTCGGTGCCGGGGCCGTAGATGCCGTCGACGTCGAGGCCAAGGATTTCCTGCAGTTTCCGGACGGCTTCGCCGGTGCTGCCACGCTTCAAAAGGCTCATGGATGACTCCTGGGTTGTTGCCCGACGGTGGGTCGGGGGCTTGTGCTACCTGACGCCGGGTGGCGGCGTCCACCGACGTCGGTCTGACGGCGGCGCCGGTGCCCGGTTGACCGTTTCGCCCCACCCGTGCTGCCGCACCCGCCTTGCCACATCCCGCCAAATGGACGACGCCATGGGCATGTCTCGCCTTACCGACCTCATCGACGAAGCCCATGAAGCCCTCTACGACAACCGCGCCAAGGACGCCCGGCGACTGCTCGACGAGGCCCGCCGCCTCGACGGGCGCCATCCCGAGGTGCGCCTCCTCGAGGTCGACGTCCTCATCACCGAGGACCTTGTCGACGAAGCCATCGCCGCCGCTGAAGAAGCCCGCGACGACCACCCGAAGTCGATGATCGTCGGCCTGCGCCTGGCGACCCTGCTGCTGGACGCCCTCGACGACGTCGCCGAAGCCCGGCCCCTGCTGGAAGACCTGGCCCGCCGCCTGAAGAAGGGCGAGGCCCCCGACGTGGCCGCCGACGACGAGGAGTCCAAGAAGGACGCCGCCATCGACTTCGCCCTCGAGGTGTGGCTCACCCTCGCCGACGTGCGCGGCGCCGATCACGATCCCCAGGGTGCCCTCGTCGCCGCCGACGTCGCCATCACCCTCGACAAGGATGATCCCATGGGCCGCGTGGCCCGGGCCGCCGCCCTGTTCGACCTGTGCCGCCTCGAGGAGGCCACCGCCGAGGTCGCCAAGGCCATCGACAAGGACTCCCGCTGCGCCGACGCCTGGTGGCTGCGCGGCCGCCTGGCCACCATCAAGGGCGACCACGAAGCCGCCGACAAGGCCTTCACCCGCGCCATCAGCTACGACGGCGAACGCTTTCAAGAGCCGTTTCGCATCAGCGAAGACGAGTTCGCCAAGGTCCTCGAGGCCGCCATCGCCGAGCTGCCCGAGGTCGTCGCCGGCGCCATGAAGAACGTCTCGGTCATCGTCGAGGACCTCCCCGACGTCGAGATGTTGAAGAAGAGCGATCCGCCCCTGTCGCCGTCGGCGGTGGGCCTGTTTGACCCCGAGCCCCTCGCCCCGGCGGCGGGCCCCGGTCAGCCGGTGCGCATCTTTTTGTACCGCAAGAACCTCGAGATCTCCTGCGCCACCCGCGAAGAGATGGTCGACGAGATCTCGGTGACCCTGCTCCACGAGGTCGGGCATCACCTGGGCCTCGACGAAGAAGACCTCGATTCCCGCGGCCTGTCCTGAGGGTCGGCTCTCCTGAGGCCCGGCCTCTCCTGAGGCCCGGCCTCTCCTGAGGGTCGGGTTACGAGGCTGACGGCGCTGGGGCCGGCGCCGGTTCGCCGGGGGCGCTGCTTTCGCTGAGGGTCAAGCCGGCGCCGACGACGACGAGGACGGCGCTGACGCCGAAGATGGCGGCGCCGACGAAGCCACCGACGCTGGCGAGGTTCTCTTCGGCGGCGGTGGGGGTGGCGGTTTCGCGGTCGGGGGTGCTCAACACCGTCGCCAACGTGAAGGCCACGGTGCTGCCAGCGGCGAGCGCCGTCCCCGCCGACAACAGACCGACGCCCACCGAGGTCCGGGTCGCCCCCGGCGCTGGTGCTGGCGGTACGGCAGCTGCCGATGGGGGCGCGGTGGTCGACGCCGACGGAGCCGACGGGGCCGACGACGGCGTCGACGGTGGCGCAGTGGTCGACGACAACAACAAGGCGGCAAGCAGCACGGGCGATGACATGGGCGGGGTATAGCAGCCCCGGAGTTCCGCACCGCTGTGGAGCAGTGCCGCCGGGTGAGCCCCATCCCCTGCCCTTCCCCGTGAGCGCGGTCGTTTTGTACCGGTGTCGGCGTCGGTGTCGGCCGCTCCGGGAAAGGGAGCCAGAATTCCCTTGAGAGATCAACGCATTGTGGGGGTTGGGCTGCCCCAGGCAGCCCGGACCGGCAGCCCCATCCCACCTTGCCCCGCCAGGGGAAGGAGCCCGCAGCGGGAGCGGGAACCGCGAACCGGCGGCGATCCCGCTTGTTTGACCAAAATCTCGCGGGTTGGCGGGTTCGGCCTAGACTCCAGGCATGGTGTCTCGTTCGCTGTTGGTTGCCCCCGTGCTGCTGGGGATGGTCCTCGCCGCCGGCTGTCAGGAGCCCACGGTGGGCGTTCGGCTGGTCTTTCCGTCCGAGCTGGCGTTTCTGCATGCCGCCGTGGCCCGCATCGACGTCTACGACGGCTCCGAGCTCGGCGACCGCAGCCCCGACGCCATCTGCCGGGCCCTCAGCCAGAACCCGCCAGCCCCACCGGCCGGGGTGCGCCCCCTGGCCACCTCGGGCAACACCGATGCCTGCGCCCTGCAAGACGGCGGCGTGGTCCTCGACGGCGTCGGCGTCGGCCGTCGCGTGATCTTCGTCGAGGCCCAGGACTTTGTGGGGCAGGCCATCTTGCGGGGCTGCACGGTGGTCGACGTGTTCGGCGACGACGACGAAGGCCTCGCTGGCGACGACGCCGCCTTCGCCAAAGACCTGGGCGCAAACGCCCTCGTCGACGTCACCCTGGCCTTTTTGCCCGAATTTCCTGCGGGCCCCGCTGGCTGCAGCACCATTGCTGAAAAATGTGAGGAGAGTGTCTCATGCAGACCCTGACCTGGCGCACGTCGCCCCTGTTCGCGCTGCCCCTGTTGGCCCTGTTGCAGGGGTGCCCCGAGGACGAACCCTGCGCCGCTGACACGGACTGCCCCTTTGGACAGGTCTGCACCGACGGCCTGTGCGGCCCCTCGAACGGTGGCGGTGGCGGTGGCGGTGGTGGTGGCGGTGGTGGCGGCGACAACGACGTGCCGACCCTGGTGCAGGTGGGGGGCCCGATCAGCATGTTTCAAGGGGGCAACATCGGGGCCCTCGGCGAAGAGGCCAACCAGCCACCGGGCACCGTGCTGGTGGGCGTCTACGAAAACGCCGGCCGCGACGAGGTCCGCTTCTTCGATCCCATCCGCGGCGTGCTGCCAACGGCCCCGGGGCCCGGGGCTGGCGTCGACTTCATCAATGCCGTCCCGGCGTTCAGTGGCGCCAATGGCGGCTGCAACCTCGACCATGCCTCCGTCGAGGTGGGCTATCGCGTCGACGACCAAAACGAACAGTGGTTCAGCTGCAACAACGGCGGGCTGTTTCAGGCCCGGGGGCCGGACTTCACCAATCTGGTGGAGCCCGTCCCGGGCATCGCCGGTGCCGACCTGGTGGTGGGCATCGCCCGCCAAGATCCCAAAGACCCAAACGTCCTGCAGCGCCGCATCTATGGCCGGCGGGGCACAAGCACCCTGGTCTTTGAACGGCACGTGGACGGCCTGAGCGAAATCGAACGGCGACCCGGCGATACCCTCACCGTCGACATCGCCTTCGGTCAACTCGCCGGGCTCTTCCTCATCGGCGAAACCAACGGGACCCGCGGCGACCTCCTCCTCGTCTTCGACCGCGCGTCGCCCATGGCCGGCGGGGAGCCCGCCATCATTCCCCTGGAGCGTGGCTCGGTGGTCGGCCTCGACACCGAATGGGGCCTCGCCCGCGCCCCGTGGAGCATTGTCACGCTGCCGAGCACCACCCACGCCATCCGCCTCGGGGCCATCCCCGACACCGACCAGCTGACCATCAACGCCGCCCAGGCCACCGAGGTCAACCTGACGGTCTTTGAACCCACCGAGGGCCGCGTGAGCTTCGGTCGCCTGGAGTCCATCATCCTCACCACCAGCGGCGTCTTCGACCCCCTGAACTCGGGTTTCCAGCCCCTGGGCCTTCGTACCGACAGGGCCGCCGCCATCCCGCCGAGCACCGACCGCGTCTTCATCGTCGACATCCCCGGCCAACCAGACACGGTGTTTTACGCCCTGTCGACGGAGCAGCTGGCCTGGCGGCTGCCCCTGCACACCATCGTCGGCGAAGACAACACCAACGACGTCCGCGCCGCTGTCTTCACCGGCGACCCCAATGGCCGGGTGGTCGGCATGTTGCCCTTTGGGGCCAGCGCCACCGAGGCCTGGCTCGGCATGAGCACCGGGTCCGGCAACGACGAACTGGTCCGCCTGACCTTCGACCAGTGACCGGGCCTGCCATGGCCGCCGAACGTCGTCGTCATACCCGCCAACAGCGCCCGCTGGGCGAGGTGGTGGTCTCCTGCGGTGAGCGCCGCCAGCTCGTCGACCCCGACGACGTCGTCGACGTCAGCGTCGGCGGCATCTTCGTGACGATGGCTCCCCTGCCCTTGCTGTCGGTGGTGACCATCGAGGTCGCTGGCCTGCGGGTCATGGGGCGGGTGGTGCGGGTCCGCCTCGACGGCCGACGACGTGGTGCGCCCATCCAGCCTGCCGTGGCCATCGCCTTCTCCGAGCCCCACCCCGCAGAATGGTCTCGCCTGGTGGCATCGCCCCTCGCGAGCTGACCGCACGACCAGACGACCGCACGACCAGACGACCTGCGGGCGCCGGCTGGGCGAACGGCGGGTGGCGGGCTAGATCAGGGCATGGGTCGCCTGCTCCACACCGTCGACGAACTCCTCGCCTTGCCCCTCCTCGCCCGGGACAGCGTCCTGCCCGACGGCGTCGCCCGGGCCGCGGTCTTTGACGCCGACCATTGCCTGTGGGCGAGCGACATCGGCGACGCCGCCTTCGCCGCGGCCGCCGACGCCGGCCTCATCGACGTCGACACCTGGCGGGGCCCCGTGCAGGCCTGGGCCACCTCGTGGGACCTGCACCTCGATGATGATCCCGCCCGCGGCATCGCCCAGGTGATGACGGCGGCGGCGTCGGGGGCGCTGTCGGCAACGGCCCTTGGGCGTGGCTTGTCGGCGTCGTCGTGGAAGGCCGACCTCTACGCCATGCAGGCCTGGGTCTATGCAGGCCGAACGCCGATGCAGATCGAGGCCCACGGCGAGCACCTCTTTGTCGCGGGCTTCGCCGATCACATCTACGGCGACATGCGTCGGGTGGTGCAAGGGCTTGGCGAGCTCGGCATCGACGTGTGGATTGCCTCGGCCAGCCACCGGGCCCTGGTGCTGCCCGGTGCCCGCCGCCTCGGCATCGATCCCGCCCGCGTCATCGGTATGGAGCCGGCGCTGAACGACGACGGCCTCACCGCGCCCCGCCTGCACCGATCGACCTATGGCCCGGGCAAGGCCCGAGCCGCCATCGAGGCCCTTGGCCGGCGACCCCTGGTGGCCTTTGGTGACTCGATCCTCTCCACCGACAAAGAACTGCTGGCAGCCGCACACCTCGGCGTCGCCGTGGCCACCAGCGGCGACAACCGCGCAGCGGCTCTCGACGACGACCACCTGGTGCTGCTCGATCCCCGCCACTGAGCGCGCGGCTCAGCGTCGGTGCTGCTCGATCCCCGCCACTGAGAGGGAGCCACACCGCGGTGATGACTCATCTCGATGATCATTCCCGACCACTTCCAAAAACAGAGCGCGAAGCGCCTCACGAGCGGAGCGAGTGGAACCCACGCCGCCCCGCGAGGGGCAGAGTACATCCCAGAGCTCTTTGAGCGAGCCCACTCGTGGGCGAAGATCAAAGAGCTCTCGGGATCACCACTGGCGCTCGTGACGGCGTGGCCATAGCGTGCGCCATGGTCGCTGACGCCGACGAAGACAAGAAGCAACTGCGCCTGTGGCGGGTCCGGATCTTCGTCGCCACCTGGCTCTGTTACGCCGGCTACTACTTCTGCCGTCGGCCGTTCTACATCGCCAAAGGGCGGCTCGCCGACGAGCTCCACTTCGACGCCGCCACCCTCGGCGCCATCGGTGCCATCTACCTGGTGGCCTACGCCGTCGCCCAATTCGCCGCTGGCGCCGCCGGCAACCGCTTCGGCCCCCGGGTGATGTTGTTGTCGGGAATGGCCGTGTCCATCGCCGCCAACATCGGCTTTGGCCTGTCGAGCAGTGCGGGGGCCTTCTTCTTGTTGATGACCATCAACGGCGTCGCCCAGGCCACGGGCTGGTCCGCCAACATCGGCACCATGGCCACCTGGTTCAACCGCCAGGAGCGCGGCACGGTGATGGGCCTGTGGACGACGAACTTCCAGGTGGGTGGCGTCGTCGCCAACGCCATGGCGGCCTGGGTCCTTGGCGGCTACGGCTGGCGGGCGTCGTTGTTTGCCGGCGCCGCAGCCCTCGGGGCGGTGTGGCTCATCGTGCTCACCAACCAGCGCAACAGCCCCGCCGACGTGGGCCTGGCGGCGGTGCTTGACCACGGCGAAGTCCCCCGCGCCGCCGACGATCCGCCCGCACCCGCGGGCCTTGGCTGGGACCGCGAAGTCGTCGTCAACATCCTCGTCGTCGGCGTCTACTACTTCTTCCTCAAGCTCATTCGCTACGCGCTGTGGTCATGGGCGCCGTTTTTTCTCGCCAAGAACTACGGCATGAAGGGCGACGACGCCGGCTACATCTCGACGTTGTTTGACGTCTTCGGCATCCCCGGCGTCATCTTGACGGGCTGGCTGTCGGACCGCTTCTTCGACAGCCGTCGCGCCGGTGTCAGCTTGTTGATGACCTTGCTGCTGTTGTCGTCGTGCGTGGTCCTGTACACCTTCGGCTCCGTGTCGGTGACGGTGTTCGCCGTCTGCATCGCGGTGGCCGGCTTTGCGCTGTACGGCCCCGACGCGCTGTTGACGGGGGCGGGCGCCATGGACATCGGCAACCGTCGCGGGGCGACCCTGGCCGCCGGCCTCATCTCGGGCATCGGGTCGTTGGGCCCGATCGTGCAAGAGCTCGTCATCGGGCGTCTGTACGACGGCAGCGGTGGCGACCTCTCGGGAGTGTTCCTGCTGCTGATGGTGTCGGCCACGGCCGCTGTGGCCATGATGCTTGTGGCGGTGGTGCGCAACCGTCTGGGCCACGCCCGGCTGTAGGGTTCGGGCTGGCGCCAAAGAAAGGTGTCGTCGACATGGCCGAAGACACAGAGAAGCGTTCACTCCTGCACCGGATCTTCACCGACCCGGCCCATCTGCTGTCGGTGGTGCGGATTCCCCTCGGGCTGCTGGTGTGGTGGCGGCCCGCCGACACCATCTTTGTCGCCGTCATCGTCGTCATCGCCGGCCTGACGGATTTTCTGGATGGGCGCCTCGGCCGCCGGCTGCACCCACCCGCCGAGGGCACCGCCAACATCGGGGCCTGGCTCGACCCCGTCTGCGACAAGTTCTTTGTCCTCAGCACGGCCACAGCCATCGTCGTGACCCACCACGTGCCCTGGGTGGTGCTGGCCCTCGTGCTCGTGCGTGATGTCCTCACACTCCTGGCCACCATCGCCTTGCGCATCGTGGTCGGCGCCGACGCGTTTCACCGCTACGACTTTCGGGCCCGCCCCACGGGCAAGGTGACCATGGCGGCCCAGCTGCTGGTGCTGTTGGCGGTGGTGCTGTGGCCGGCCGCCATGATGCCCACGGCCATCGTCGCCGGCATCATGGGCGTGGTCACGGTGGTGGAGCGCATGGTGCTGGCCTGGCGCAACCGGCCCGCCCCACCCTGACGTCGTCGCCCCTGGCGGTGAGACCATCAGGTGGCACGCGTTGTGGAACGGTGATGGTGGCCCGGAGGCCCCATGACCATCTCTCGTCTGTTGATTGTTCTCGAACTTCTCATGGGCGCCGTCGCCATCGGCAGTGGCCTGGCGCTCCTGTCAGGGGCAACGGGGGCCGCAGTCGGCCACGACGTCGCCATGATGCGGGGCGCCTTTGATGGCTTCACCATTCCCGGCCTCGCGATGCTCGTCATGGGGGTCCTGTGCGGCGTGGCAGCCTTCATGACCGTGCGACGGGAGCGGTGGTCGACTGTGGCGTCGGCGCTCGCCGGGGCGGTCTTGCTGCTGTGGGTCGCCGTCCAATGGATGATGATTGGCTTCAACAGCTGGACCCAGCCCGCCTTCTTCCTGGTGGGGGCGGCGATCTTCGCGTTGTCCTCGGCCCAGTGGCGCGACGGCGCCGGTCCCCATGTCGCTGGTGCCCGCCGGCCCGTCCTTGGCCACCGGTGACGGTGCCGGTGGCTGCAAGTGTGTCCCCACATCCGTCGTCGTTTCGTTGCTGAGAGGAGATCACCATGGCCAATCGTGTAGAGGAACCGCGCTACGAGGTCGTCCGGCGCATCGGCGACGTCGAGGTCCGCGCCTATGAATCCACGGTCCTGGCGGTCACCGACGTCGAAGGCTCCTTCAACAGCGTGCAGAACGAGGGATTCCGTCGGCTGGCCGGCTACATCTTCGGCGGCAACCACCAGCGCCAAGCCATCGCGATGACGGCGCCGGTGACCACAGCACCGATGAAGACAGCACCGATGAAGACAACTCCGGTGAAGACAGCCGCCGTGAAGATCGCGATGACGGCGCCGGTGTCGACGACGACGAATGCCGACCAGACCCACCGCGTCTCGTTCACCATGCCCGCCGGCATGAGCCTCGAAGGCCTGCCCGAGCCCAACGATGCCCGGGTGAAGCTTGTCGCTGTGCCGCGCCGCATGGTCGCCGTGCTGGGCTTCTCGGGCTTCTCCGGGGAAGACCGCGTCAAGAGCAAGCAGGAGAGCCTCCTGGCGACCCTCGGGGGCGTGGGGCTGGTCAGCCTGGGTTCTCCTTCGCTGGCCCGCTACGATCCGCCCTGGACGTTGCCGTTCTTTCGCCGCAACGAACTCCAGGTGGAGCTCGCCGGTTCCGCAGGACCAACCTGACCAATGCCTGGCGGCTTCCGGGGAAAAGCCCCCGCTGGGAGCGGGTCACCATTCCGAACCATTCCTTCGGAAATACCCGTGACTATTCAGACACTTGGATGCACCCCTCTTGCCGGGTTCGGGAAACCCGTGCTATTCAGTGAAACCGGATTGGGTTTGGGACGACGGCAGCGAGGGACAGATGCCAGGCGACGACGGCACCCGCGACCATGCCCCCCACGGTGACAGCCCGTCACCATCATCGCCGCGTACGCCGCCACCAAGGCCACCACCGCCGCCCTTGCCCACGGGGGCCACCAACGAAAACCCCAGGGGCATCTCGTTTCTGGCCCTCCTCGCCGAAGACCTGAAGACCCACGACAACGATCCCCTGCAGCCGGGCTTCATCGCCGTCGCCGTCCACCGCTTCGGCAATTGGCGCATGGACAAACCAAAGCTCGTCCGCGCGCCCCTCACGGTCGCCTACAAGGTGCTGTGCACGGCCGTCGACCTCGGCCTCGGCATCGACCTCAGCTACACCGTCAAGCTTGGTCGTCGGGTGCGCCTGTGGCACCACGGCGGCATGATCCTCGGCGCCCGCTCCATCGGCGACGACGTGCACATTCGGCAGAACACCACCCTGGGCATCCTGAGCCGCGACGAGTTGCGGGCCAAGCCCGTCATCGAAGACCGCGTCGACATCGGCGCCGGCGCCTGCATCCTGGGCGCCGTCACCATCGGCCACGACACCGTCATCGGCGCCAACACCGTCGTCGTCAAAGACGAACCGCCCCACTCCACGCTCTTTGGCGTGCCGGCCCGGCCCGTGAAGTTCTGATGCCTGCGCCGTGAGGCTTTTGGCTACCAGGCTGTCAGCACAATGCTCGCGATCTGCACCATGGAGCTCGCGACCGCGGCGATCGTGAGGACGGCAATGATGGTGCCCGTCGTACGTCGCGCGCGCAGACTGGCGTCGTGCTTGGAGACCACGACGGTTTTTGCCCACTGGTCGCCATAGCGCTGGCGCAGCGCCGAGTCCTGCATGGCGTTCCAGCCGACGAGGCCGAAGAAGAGCAGGTCTACGTAGGCGGCCACGCTGCGGATCAGGGCGGCGCCCAGTGGCGCCGGGCCACCATTCACATCGACGACGCGCAGCCCGAACGCGAGCTTGCCTGGGGTCGCCCCCGCCAGGGCCTCGCAGAGGACGTGGAAGGTCATGGTCGCGAGCACGCTGAACCCGATCGCCACAAAGACGCTGCCGCCCGCTTCGACCCGGGCCACCCAGCCGTCAGCGATGACCCCCATGGCCGACAGGACCGCCAGCACCAACGCCCCGCCAAACCCCGAGAAGAGCCCCAGGCCCATCAACAGGACGGTGTCGAGGGTGCGGGCGCCAGCACGGATCCAGAAGCCCGCCCCCTGGGTCGGCGGTGGCAGGTCGGCCTCGTGCATGGGGGCGGCGGAGGTGGCGACGGTCTCGGTGTTCATGCCGCATCCTCGCATGCTTTTGGGGAGCCAGAGTGCCGCTGGCCAGGCCATCAGCCGCCGAGGGCTCGGGCCAGGGCGCGCAGGAAGGCTTTGGCGGCCACCCGCTGCCCTGCAGCGTTGAGGTGGCCACCGTCGTCGGTGTAGCCCGGCCACAGCATGGGGACCTGCCGGTTGCCCACCAGGTGGAGCTCGCGACCGCCGCCGGGGACGGTGCTCTCGACGGTGGCGAGGTCGAAGATGGTGTCTGGGGCCCAGGTGGCCTTCTGCCCGTCGGCGAATTCCAGGCGGCGGAGGTTGGCCTGTTCTTCCCACAGCTCGCGACCGAGGGCCCGCTTGGCCTGTGACTTGAAGTCCGTCGGTCGTGCATACAGGGGCGGCGTGACGTGCAGGATCTTCAGGGCGGGCTTCTTGGTCTGCACGCGCTCCACCATCCCCCGGTAGAGCTTCATGAGCGCGGCGGCATCGGTCGTCGGCGTGAAGTCCACGTAGCAGAGCTTGACGACGGCAACCTCGACGTCACGGGCCAGGGCCTCCCGTTCGAAGTCGACGAACTTGGAGGCGGGGTCCTGGTTCTGGCCGACGGGCCCCTCCTGCAACGCGACGGCCACGCCGGCCTCCTTCGCCAACGAAGCCACCCCGTCGAGGATGTTGCGACCGACGGAGTGGTGGCCGAAGTAGACGCGGTGGGCGGCGACGGTGACGAGGTCTTTTCGCGTCTGTTCGTCGAGGGCGCCGGCGCTCATGGCGTCTCCATGGTTCGAGGCTGTGTCGTCGGCGTTGGCCACGGTGCAGCCGACGCCTGCGACAGGGACAAGGGCGAGGGCGCCGACAGCGACAACAGCCACAAGGGCGAAGATGGGGCGCCGCATCAGTGCTGAATCTCCGGCACGGGCAGCAGGAGCTGTGCGGGCAGGTGCAGGTAGCGGGTGGTGCGTCGCTTCTGGTCGATGTCCTTGTAGACGCGCTCCACCTGGGCGGCGGTCAGCTCGAGGGCGCCGGCGACGTCGGCGGCGGCGACGTTGTTGTTCTTGGCCCACAGACAGAGGTCCATCTTTTCGTAGGGCAACGAGAAGTAGAACTCGTCCTGGCTCTGGGGCATCGAGTAGGTGTCGGTGGTGGGGCGCCGGTTGAGCACGTCGGGGGGCACGCCGACCTCTTTGGCGATGGCGTAGACCTGGGTCTTGTAGAGATGGGCAATGGGTTTGACGTCGGCGAGGCCGTCGCCGCCCTTGACGAAGAAGCCCTGGTCGTATTCGAGGCGGTTGGGGGTGCCCGCGACGGCGTAGTTGAGGCGGTCGGCGTGGAAGTACTGCAGCATGGCCCGGGTGCGCTGCTTGAAGTTGGTGGCGGCCACCACCGTGAGGAAGGCCTCGGTGGTCATGCGCACCTTGTGGATTTCGCCGTCGGGGCTCTGGGCGACGACGGAGTAGAAGCGCACGGTCTCTGAATCGAGGATGTTGGGCAGCACGATCTTCGATTTCCAGGTGGGACCAAAGCCCGGCAGGATCGCGGCGATGGCCTCGTCGCGGCGCTCGTAGCAGCGGGCGGCCTTCAAGATCGGGGTGATGTCTTCGTGGACGGTCTGGATGCCGAGGGCATCGGCGACGCGCTGGGACAGGCCCAGGGTTTCGTCGGCGCTGTCAGTCTCTGGCATCAACAGCCCGATGACCCGGTCCTTGCCAAACGCCCGCACGGCCAGACCGGCGGTGGCGCTGGAGTCGATGCCGCCCGACAGGCCCACCACGAGGCCACGGCGCTTGAGGCTGCCGGCGACGGTGTCTTTGAGTTTGGCCGCGATGTCGTCGGCGGTCTGCTTGGTGTCGATGTTCAGGACGTCACGGGTGATGGGCATGGAGGCTCCGCGGGGCTGATGGATGGACAGGGGCGACCGGTGCGTTCAGCGCGCGACGGCGAGGTCGCGCAAGGCTTGTTTGTCGATTTTCGCGTTGGGGGTCTTTGGCAATTCGTCGAGGATGATCACCGTCTTTGGCACGGCGAAGTCTTCCAGCTGGGCGGCGCAGTGGCGCTGCACGGCCTTCGGGTCGAGGCTGACGCCGGGCTTGGGGGCCACGAAGGCGCAGACGCTGTGACCAAGAATCGGATCGGGCACGCCGACGACGCCGGCTTCGGCAACGCCTTCGGCCGCGTACAAGACGTTCTCGACTTCTTTGGGGCTGACCTTCTCACCGCGGGTCTTGATGATGTCGTCCATGCGCGACACGAAGGTGAGCCAGCCGTCCTGGTCCATCGAGAAGAGGTCTCCCGTGAACAGGATCCGCTCGTGGGGATGGCGACCGGGCTGGACCTTGCGGGCGGTGACCTCGGGCATCTTCCAATAGCCCCCCATGATGTGGGGGCCCCGCACCACGAGTTGCCCGGTGCTGCCCGGGGGCAAGGTGTTGCCGTCCTCGTCGATGAGCCAATGATCCTGGCCGGGGATTCCCTTGCCCACCGATGCTGGTCGGGTGTGGATTTCCGTCGGCGGCAGGTAGCTCGCCCGCACGCACTCGGTCTGGCCATACATCGGGTAGATGCTCACCCAGGGCAGCTTTTCGGCAATCACCCGCAGCAGTTCCGTCGGCAGGGCGGCGCCAGCGTTTGTCAGCAGGCGCAGCGACGAGAAATCGTGGGCGCTGAGGTCGGCCTGGGCGAGGATGGTGGCGATGGTTGGCACCATCGAGAAGCACGTCACTTTTTCGGCGGCGAGCTTCTTCCAGGTCACCTGGGGAAAGGCGAAGGAGCGCTCAAGGACCAGGGTGGCGCCGACGTCGAAGCAGGTGAGCAGCTGGGTGAGGCCATAGCCAAACGACAACGGCAGCACCTGCAGCACGACGTCGTCATGTCGGGTGTGGAGGTAGTCGTTGATTTGCCCGACCACCGACACCATGCCGTGGTGCAGCAGCATCACGCCCTTGGGCTTGCCGGTGGACCCCGACGTGTACAGCAGCATGGCGACGTCGTCTTCGCTGTGCAGGCGCGCCGGTGCGTCCGTCGTGCCCGCGGCACTCAGGGCCTCGTAGTGGCCAACGTTCCAGCCGGCGCCATGGGCGCTGACGTCGTGCTCGGGACCGCCACCCACCAGCACGAGGGCGCGGACGCTGGCCGCCGTCTTGATGACGGGCATCGTGGCAGCTTTGGTACCGCTGATGACGAGGGCCGAGGCTTCGGCGTCGTCGAGCAGGGACTTGAGCTTGTCGCCCTTGGTGGAGTTGTTCACCATCATGACGGTGGCGCCGGCCTTCAAGGCGGCGAAGTAGCCCACCACGCCTTCGACGCCGTTGTCGAGGCAGACGGCGACGCGGTCGCCGGCCTTGACGCCGAGGTCGCGCAGGCCCTGCGCCAGGCCGTTGGCGGCCCGATCAAGTTCGGCGTAGCTCAGGCGCGCCGAACCGACCACCAACGCGGTCTTGTCGGGAAAACGCCGCGCGCTCTGGGCGAGCACGAGGTCGAGGGTCTTCCCGGACGCATTGTCGGCTGCCGCCACGAGGTCGTTCATGGGCTCAGGCCTGCGCCGTCTTCTGCTGGATGAAGCGCGCCAGATTGGCGAGGGAATCGAGGTTGTCGGGCAGCATCTCCTCGTCCGCCACCGACAACGAGAAGGTGTCCTCGATGAACTGCACAAGTTCGAGGACCCCGGTGGAGTCGATGATGCCCGCCTCCAGAAAACTCGGGGTGGCGGCGACGTCGACGCTGCGGGCCAGCATGAAGTTGTCGACGATGAATTGGGTGAGCTGGGCCTTGATATCGGTCTCGGTCATGAAGGGGCTCCGACAGTGGCTGCAATTCGGGCCCGGCTGGCCCGAACAATCATTGGTTCTTCAGGTACCTGGCGAGGCGCCACGCACTTGAAAGCGCTCCGTGAGGAGCTGCGTGGACAACAGAAAGACGAAGGCCATGTTGTCCTTGACGCCGAGCTGGCCGCCGCGACGCACTTTGGCGACGAGCCGCTCGGCAGCGGGAACATCCCACAGACCGCTGGCCTGCAGGCGGGAGGGGCTCAGGAGGTCCTCGACCCAGGGGGCGCTGGCGCTGGGGGTGCCGCCGGGACCAAAGAACGATTGGGACTCGGGGGCCCGATAGGGCTGCTTGTGTCGCTCGAGGACACTGCGGGGCACGAGGTCTTTGGAGGCCACCTTCAGCAGGTGTTTCTCGTCGAGAACCTTCATCTTCAGCTTCGCTGGCAACTGGCCGGCGAATTCCATCACCCGCACGTCGAGAAACGGCAGGCGCCCCTCGACGCTGTGCCCCATCGCCATCCGGTCCCCCTGGGACGACAGGATGTAGCCCGGCAGCAAGGTGGTGCTCTCGAGGTATTGGGCCTGGGCAAACGGGTCCCACGACGTGTACGCCGCCGGCAGCCTGGCCCGCAGCTCGTCGAGGGGATCGTGGTCGGCCAGCTGGTTGCTGACGTCGGCGGAGAACAGGCCCTTGATCTGTTGGGTCAGCCGCCAGCGGGGCAGGTGGGAAAAGAACGGGCTCTGCAGGTCGCTGTCGCCGATCTGGAAGAACGCCCGCCGATACGCCTCGGGCTGGGCCTGCAGGTTCTTCATGTACGGGTACAGGCGCTTGAGGAGCTGGGGCCGCAACTGCGACGACGGGTACTTCGCCCAGAAGCGACGGATCTTGGCTTCCTTGAAGATGTCGTAGCCGCCGAGCATCTCGTCGGAGCCCTCGCCGGTCAGCACCACCTTGTAGCCGCTGTCGCGCACAAGCCCCGCCAGCTTGAGCATGGGGGCCGCCGCCGTCCGCACCAGCGGGGTCTCGGCAAACCAGATGACGTCGGAGAACTGCGCGCCGATGTCGGCCGTGGTGCAGCGGACGGAACGATGGCGGGTGCCCAGATGGGACACGACGTCGCTCTGAAAGCCGCTCTCGTCGTACTCGGCCTCGTCGAAGGTAACCGAGAAGGTCTCCAGGGGCGTTTTCGTATGGCGCGCGATGAGGCCGGCGATGACCGATGAGTCGAGCCCCCCCGACAGATAGGCCCCGACGGGGACGTCGGCGCGCAGGCGCAGCCGGGTGGCGTCGAGGAGCAGCGCGAACAAGGCGTCAGCCCGGGCCCCTTCGCTCTCGCCGGTGTCGCGCACGGTGTAGTCGAGGGCCCAATAGGGGCGCACGGTCACCGACGACGTGGCCACGTCGACGACGACGTTGTGACCGGGGGGCAGCTCCTGCACGCCCTGCCAGACCGTGCGCGGCGCCAGGGCAGACCAGAAGGTGGTGACCTCGTGCAACCCCTTGAGGTCGATGGTGGCGGGCACCCCCGAGGCAAACAAGGCCTTGGACTCGGAGGCAAAACGGAAACTGCCGTCGTGGCGGGCCCAGAAGAACGGCCGTTTGCCGATGCGGTCCCGGGAGCCGAACAGGCGCTGGCGACGACGATCCCAGATGACAAACGCCCACATGCCGTTGAAGTGGGTGACGCAGTCGTCGCCCCAGACCTCGTAGCCGTGGAGAATCACCTCGGTGTCGCTGTGGGAGGTGAAGACCCGACCCAGGGCCTCAAGCTCCGTGCGCAACTCGATGTAGTTGTAGATCTCGCCGTTGAAGGTGACGGCGAGGGCGCCGTCGTCGAGGACCATGGGCTGGGCGCCGCCGGCCAAATCGATGATCGACAGCCGGGCATGGGCCAGCCCACAGGCGCCATCGATGAAGATGCCGTTGCCGTCGGGGCCCCGGTGATGGAGCGCGCCGATGGCGCGCTCCAGGGGCTCCCGAGCCGGACTCTTGCCAGAGAAGCTGAGAATGCCTGCAACGCCGCACATGCCGGAAACCGTACCTAGTCGCCGCGCCGTGGTCGAGGATGGCCAGCGAGGCAATTCGGCGCCCGGTGGGCGAGGTCGCACAGGCCGACTCGGGTCGGCCAGTTCATCGTGGCTGAACCTGGCCGCAACGGCGACGGGCGGCCACCGACCTGCGGGTCGGATTCATATGCGCCCTGGCGCATGGACGATGCCACGGGCGAGTCAACCGAGCTGTGGCCTGACGGTGGGCACCACCTTCCGCACGAGAAAAACCTTGCGCTCACTCCTGCAGGAGGAGTTCCAATGGGAGTATCCGCAGGTCGATGGGGCCCTTTGCGGTTAGACCGGCTCTCCATTCATCTCGGCTCATGCCGAGGTTCGGTCCATCCTGAAACATGGGCCGTGTTGATTCCCAGGATGTAGGGGCCCCCTGAGGCGAAAAACTCCCACGAGCTTTCCCCCCTCAGATTCTCACGAGCTTTCCGCCCCTCCGCGACTATGGCCGCCGGCACCCAAGCCGGAGGCACCA
>Ga0247834_1003582_pt1 | contig 20958 bp, 17 predicted proteins | sample LaCruzMarch2015__8_FD_187118 | JGI IMG/M metagenome (GOLD analysis project Ga0247834, IMG submission 187118) | Freshwater microbial communities from meromictic Lake La Cruz, Castile-La Mancha, Spain - LaCruzMarch2015_12m | ecosystem: Environmental > Aquatic > Freshwater > Lake | place: Spain...
GAGCCCGGCCACCGTCGTGTGGTCAAGGACGACGAACACCGTCGCTTCGCCTTCGCCCTCGCCCTCGCCTTCGCCCTCGCCCTCGCCCTCGCCCTCGCCTTCGCCCTCGCCTTCGCCTTCGCCTTCAGCAGCAGTCGTCGTGCACAGGCCGGCGACACAGACGAGTTCGCCCGGGCAGTTGTCGTCGTCGTTGCAGGCCACCGACAGCCCGAACAGGCCGCAGCCCCCGGCGGAACCCACCGACCCGACCACCGCGGCCGACACCAACGCCAGCACCACACCACGCGACTGCGACATCACTCACCCCCAAACATCATGACGACGCCGACGACGCTGACAGCAGCGCCCACGACGGCGGCGCCGAGGCCCACCAGACCGACGGTCTGCATGGTTTCCTTCACATCGCCAGTCCCGGCCGGGTCCTGCACCATGGCCTCACTGACGATGGCGGTGGCGCCACCGAGCACCAACACCGACACGCCGGCGAGCAGGGGCACCACCCCTGCTGGCATGGGCTCGGCGGATGGCGCCGGCGGTGCAACGTCGTCGCTGGCCGACGGCGTGCCCGCCAACAGCGAGGCGGTGTTGCTCCGCAACAGCACCGCGAGGCCGTTGAGGTCGGCGACGTCGAAAGAGCGCCGTTCGGCCCGCTGGGTGGCGGTGGTGTAGAGCGACAATACAACGGTGGTGGTGCTGCCGAGGCGGCTGAGGGAGCCAAAGATGACGCGCTCAGCACCGAGGGCGCCCGCGATATCGGCGAGGCAATTGGTGTCGTCGCTGCAGCCCGCAGTGGCCTTGTTGCCCTCAAGCTCCGCCAGGCGCCGCAGTTCCGCAGCGCTCATGACGACCACGCCGTCGACGTCGGCGGCGGCAGCGGCGACCACCCGGGTGGCGGCGGCGGCTTCGTCGACGGGGACGCCGATGGCCTCCAGGTCCATCACCAGCACATGGCCGACCTGGGGGCTGGCAGTGGAGAGCAACGACGCGACCAGCAATGGCAACAGCACGCCCTGCTTGTAGCAAACGAGGCGCCCAGAAGGCGCCTCGTGATGATGCTTCGTTGTCTGGCGGCCGAAGAACCGGCGGCCGGCGGGGACCTACTTGGAGGCCGTGACCTTGACCGTGGTCTTCATCTGCTTGCCGGTGTCCTTGTCCTGGGCCGACATCGACAAGATGCCTTCGACGTTGCAGTCGAAGATGACCTCGACCTTGACGCTGCCGCGGGAGCCCTTGCGGATCCCCGAGAAGGTGAACTCGCCGAGGAGCTCGTTCTTCTGGGCGTTGTCGTGGTGGTCGCCCTGGTAGATGCGCATCACCAGCTCTTCCTGGCCATCTTCGCTGGTGGTGAACACCAGGGACTTCTGGTTGGGGACGCTGGCGTTGCGCTTGAAGATCTCGTGGAGCCTGCCGTCGGCGCGCTCGATGCCGATGGCCATCGGGATCACGTCGAGGAGCTGCACCTTCTGGTCGACGTTGTCGGTCTCCAGGGAGTGGGCGTAGAGCGCGGCACCGACGGCGACGGCCTCGTCGGGGTGGACGCTCTTGGCCGGGGGCTTGCCGAAGAATTCAAGGACGGCCTTCTGCACGGCAGGCCAGCGGGTCTGACCGCCGACGAGCAAGATCTCGTCGAGCTGGCCGACGGTGATGCCCGCGTCCTTGATGACCATGTCGGCGATTTCGATGGTGCGCTTGACCATCGGGTCCGTGAGCTCTTCGTAGAGCTTGCGGGTGATGACCATGTTGATGTCGAGGGGCGTGCCCTCGGGGGTCATCGTCACGAAGGGGATCGAGAAGGGCGCTTCCGTGCGCGCCGACAAATCGATCTTGGTGCGCTCGGCGAGATCCTTGATGCGCTGCATGGCGATGGGATCGGTCGAGAGATCGAGCCCATGCTTCTGGCGGAAGTCGTCGATGACGTAGGCGATCAGGGCGTTGTCCCAGTCGATGCCGCCCAGGAAGATGTCGCCGCCGGTGGCCCGCACTTCAAACGTGCGGCCGCGGATGTCGATGACCGAGACGTCAAACGTGCCGCCGCCGAGGTCGTAGATGGCGACGGTCTGGTTCAGGTTGCGCTTGATGCCGTAGGCCATGGCCGCAGCCGTGGGCTCGTTGACGACGCGAACGACCTCAAGGCCAATCAGGTCGCCGGCTTCTTTGACGGCCTGGCGCTGTTTGTCGTTGAAGTAGGCGGGGACGGTGACGACGGCGCGGTTGATGGGCCGGCGCATGTAGTCGGAGGCGACCGTGCGGCAGGTGTTCAAGATCTTGGAGCTGACCTGCTGGAGGTTGAACTCCTGGTTGCCGAGGCCAATCTTGACGTTGCCCTCGTCGCCAGCCTTCATGTCGTAGGCGAAGTACTCGCTCATCTTCTTGACGAAGCCCGACTGATAGTCGCGACCCACCAAACGCTTGGCGCCGTAGACGGTGCGGCGCGGGTTCAGCAGCCACTGGCGCTTGGCCTCGTAGCCGACGAGCTCGTTGCCCTTGTCGTCGATGGCGAAGATGGAGGGGATGGTCGTTTCGCCACCGCGATAGGGGATGACCTTCACGTTGCCGTCGTCTTCAACGACAGCCGCGCACGAATTCGTCGTTCCCAAATCGATGCCGATGATGGTTCCGGACACCGGGCCTCCACATGGCGGGACCTGCTGAAGGTCGCGCCGATCAGGCTTTTCGGACCACCCGAAGAAAGCCTCGAAACGGGTTCGCCGGCACTGCCGCCGAACCTGCCCACCAGCACGGTGCTGATGAGCGCTCATACCCGCCGACAATGCCGGCGAATTCCTGCGGATGTCACCGCATGGTCAGGGCAGGGAGTAGCACCCGCCGCAAGCGGTCGACAAGAAAGAGGTTTCGCCCAGGGCGACTCCGACAGGTAGGGAGAGGTGGGACCACGTTGCAGCACGCTCTTGCCTCGCTTCGGGGCATTTCCTACACACCCCGACATGTCTTCCGTGACCACCGCCCTGCTCACCCTCCTCGCCCGGGTCGACCCGAACCTCGGGGCTCCTGCCGCCCAACAGGGCGCTGTGCAGCGCCTTGCGGAGCCCAACGTCTACGACCTCGTCTTTCCGGTCATCGCCTTTGGCCTCGTGATCGTGCTGCCCGTGGGCACCGCCCTGTGGGTCCTTTCCCGCACACTGAAGAACAACGAGAAGGAAGCTGACGAGGTTTGAAGGTCTGACGAGACCGGACGACCTGACGAGATCTGACGAGATCTGACGAACCCTGACGAGATCTGCGCCCCATCAGCCCGTTGCTGCATCACACCGGCGTCCCCGGCGACCAAGCCTCCCGGGGAACACCTGGACACCCAGTCGGCCACGTTCAAGGAGTCATCATGAAGTTTGTGATCCCTGCCATCGCCATCGTCGTCGCCCAGCTCGCCGCCCCTGCCGTCCTGGCCTGCGGCGATCACCAGACCACGGCCTCCGCCGCGTCGCCGGCCACAGTGACCGTCGCCAGCAGCACCGACAAAGCCGCCCCCGCCCAGAAGAGCGGCGAAGCAGCGCCGGCGCCTGCGGCAGCGCCGGCCGAGGCGACCTTCAAGCTCGTCACCGTCGACCAGGTCGACGCCAGCCTGGCGGCGCTCAAGAAGGACAAGAAACCCTTCACGGTGTTTGACGCCAACGGCAAAGAGACCCGCGCCAAACAGGGGATCATCCCCACCGCCGTGCTGCTGCCATCGTCGTCGGAATACGACCTCGCGTTGCTGCCCAAAGACAAGGCCAGCCCCGTGGTCTTTTACTGCGCCAACGAGAAGTGCACGGCGTCCCACACGGCGGCCAAGCGCGCCCTGCAGGCCGGCCACAGCGACGTCGCCGTCCTCGGCGCCGGCATCAAGGGATGGGTTGAGGCCGGCAAGGCCGTCGACAAGCCCGTCGGCTGAGTCGGGACCACCAAACGACCTTCACCGAAAAAGCGCCGGCCAACCGGCGCTTTTTTTTTTTACCGCCAGCGTGAGACGGTTCTGCTCGCCTCCCGGTACAGAAACCCGAAATACCTCGATATTTCAGGCAATTGGGGCTCACCGTCCAACGACAACACGATGAAAAAATGCTCCGGAATTCGGCCCTTCGGGCCCGAATAATCATGATTCTTCAGTATTTGAATTCCGGCTCCCATAGCGGCCAGGACCTCCGCCAACACCGACACGAAACGACCGCGCCCATGGGCTGGGGCCCATCCCGCGGACGAGGCGCGGGGGACAAGGGCTGTCGTCGCCATCGTCGTCGTGGTCGGCGTCAGCCCGCCCAAACGCCCGCGAACACCCGGCGCACGGGACCCTCCATGAAGATCGGGGCGTCCAGGCTGGTCACCGTGATGCGCAACGGGCCGCCGGGCAGGTGACACACCGTCGTCCCCGCTGCCCGCCGTCCGTGGCGCACGAGGGCGGCGGTGACGGCGCAGGCGCCGGTGCCGCAGGCCTGGGTGAGGCCCGCGCCCCGCTCCCAGACCAACACATCGAGGTCGCCGTCGGGCCTCTCGACCACCCACTCGACGTTGGTGCGCTCGGGGAAGCGCTGCCGGTCGAACTCGAGGCCCGGGCCCACCCGTGCTGCGGTGACGAGGTCCGGCAGGGCCAGCGCCTCCAGCACGACGTGGGGATTGCCCATGGACACCGACGTCGCCGGCATGCCGTCGACGCCGGCGTTGTCGAGGGCGGCGCGGTCGAAGCGGACGGGAAATTGCCGGCGGCTGTCGAGGTCGGCGGTGCCCATGTTGATGGTGACGCTGCCGAAGTCCCGCGCGACCACGACGGTGCGGGGGCCGGCGTCGGTGTCGATGACGACGTCGACAGCGACGTCGATGCGTCCCGTTTCGGCCAGATGCCGGGCCACACAGCGCAGGCCATTGCCGCACATCTCGGGGACGCTGCCGTCGGGATTGGTGATGTGCATCCGGTAGCGGCCGCCCAGGGCCGCAACCTCGGCCCGGGCCGGCAGGATGGTGAGCACGCCGTCGGCGCCGACCCCCGTGTGCCGCGCGCACAGGGCCATGCGCACAGACACGGGCAGGGCCGGCTCGGCACCGTCCTCGTCAACGACCACAAAGTCATTGCCCGTGGCCTCGAGCTTGACGAACGACAGGCCGGCCCCAGGCTTGCTCAGGTCCGCGTTCACGCCAGGGCAGCCTCGACGAGGGACCGCGCCTTGAGCAGGGCCTCATCGAGGGCTTCGGGCTTGGTGCCGCCCGCCTGGGCGAGGTCGGGCTTGCCACCGCCCTTGCCGCCGACGATGGCGGCCAGTTCGCCGATCATCTTGCCGGCGTGGAGCTTGCCTGCTTTGGCGATGTCGGCGGTCAAGCCCACCAACAAGGTCACCTTGTCACCGTCGGCGAGGCCGAGGACGACGACGCCGCTGCCGACTTGATCCCGCAGCTTGTCGGCGTAATCGCGCAGGGCCTTGGGGTCTGTGCCATCGGCCCGCATCACGAGGACTTTGACGCCGTTGATGACGACGGCCTGTTCGGCAGCACCGGCGGCGGCCTGGGCCTGGGCCTGCTGCTTGAACTTCTCAATCTCGCCGTGGGCGGCCTTGAGGCTGTCGTTGAGCTTCTCGAGACGCTCGGGCAGGTCGTCGACGGAGACCTTCATGGCCCGCGTCAACGTCGACAAGATCGCCGACTGCTTCTGCATGAAGGCCACCGCACCCTTGCCGGTGACGGCCTCGATGCGACGCACGCCGGCAGCCAGGGGCCCTTCGGCCGTGATCTTGACGCTGCCGATGTCGCCCGTGCGGCGCACGTGGATGCCGCCGCACAGCTCGACGGAGGGGCCAAAGCCAACCACCCGGACCTTGTCGCCGTACTTCTCGCCAAACAGGGCCATGGCCCCCTTCTTCTTGGCGTCGTCAAAGCCCATGCTCTCGATGTCGCCGGCGACGTTGTCGAGCACCAGCTCGTTGACGAGGGTCTCGATCGCCAGCGTCTGCTCGGGGGTCAACGCTTCGAAGTGGGCGAAGTCGAAGCGCAGGCGGTTGGCGTCGACGAGGGAGCCCTTCTGCACCACGTGGTCGCCGAGGACCTTGCGCAGGGCGAAGTGCAGCAGGTGGGTGGCGGAGTGGTTGCGGCGGGTGCGCTCCAGCGCGTCGTTGTCGACGGTGGTCGTGAGCTTGTCGCCCACGCTGATGGCGCCGTTGGACACGAGGACCTGGTGCAGGTGCAGCTCGGCGGCCTTCAAGGTGTTTTCGACGACGGCTTCGCCAGCGGCGCCGCTCAACCGTCCCTTGTCGCCCACCTGACCGCCGCTCTCGCCGTACAGCGAGGTCTGGTCGAGGATGACAAAGCCGCGCTCACCCGTGGCCAGCCGTTTGACTGGCGCGCCATCCTTGACGATGGCGGTGACCATGGCGCCGTCGACGACGTCGCTGTCGTAGCCGAGGTAGCGGGTGGCCCCGTGCTCGTGGCGGATGGCCTTGAAGACATCGCCCTGGCCGTCGCCCTTGAAGGAATTCTCCACTGTCGACGCCGCCGCGTGGGCGTCTTCGGCGGCGACGAAGCCGGCCTCGTCGTAGCTGAGGCTGTGCTCGCGCAGCATCAGGCCCGTGAGGTCGGGAGGGAAGCCGTAGGTGGCCTTGAGGTCGAAGACCACGCCGCCGTCGACGACGCCGCCTTTGACAATCATGGGGTCTTTGTCGGTGACGATGCTCATGACCCGCTCGGTGCCCTTGTGCAGGGTGCGCCGGAAGGCTTCCTCCTCGTTGACGACCACCTTGGCCAACAGGGCCCGGGCCGCCGTCAGCTCGGGGTAGTGATCGCAGAAGAGGTCGACGGCGCGGTCGACGACGCCGTGGAAGAAGACGTCCTTGAAGCCCAGGCGGTCACCGAAGCGGACGGCGCGGCGCATGATCGAGCGCAGCACGTACTCGCGGTTGACGTTGCCGGGCAGGACGCCGTCGGCGACGAGGAAGGCCGTGGTGCGGGCATGGTCGGCGATGACGCGCATGGCGACGTCGTCGATGCTGTCCGTCGAGGTGTAGGCCTTCTTCAAGGACTCCTCGGAGAACGTGATCAACGGGCGCAGCAGGTCGGTGTCGTAGTTGCTGGCGAAGCCGTTCATCACCATGGCCAGGCGCTCAAGCCCCATGCCGGTGTCGACGGAGGGCTTGGGCAGGGGCACCAGGGAGCGGTCCGCCTGGCGGTCGTACTGCATGAAGACGCAGTTCCAGATTTCCAGCACCCGATCGCCCTCGGGATCGTCGCCGCCGAAGGCGCCCTGGACGACGCCACGGTCGAAGTGGACCTCGGTGCAGGGGCCGCAGGGGCCCGTGTCGCCCATCTGCCAGAAGTTGTCCTTGGCGGAGTGCCGCGTGATCTGCATGCCGGGGCCGGCAATCTTCTTCCACAGGGCCTCGGCCTCCTCGTCGGCGGGGGTCTGGGTGTCGCCCTCAAAGACCGTGACGCTCAGGCGCTTGGGGTCGATGCCGAGGTCCTTGGTCAAGAACGTCCAGGCGTGCTCGATGGCGCCTTCCTTGAAGTAGTCGCCGAAGCTGAAGTTGCCGAGCATCTCGAAGAACGTGTGGTGGCGGGCGGTGCGGCCGACGTTCTCGAGGTCGTTGTGCTTGCCGCCGGCGCGCACGCACTTCTGGGACGACGTCGCCTTGTTGTAGGGGCGGGACTCTTTGCCCGTGAACACGTCCTTGAACTGCACCATGCCGGCGTTGGTGAACAGCAGGGTGGCGTCACCCTGGGGCACCAGCGGCGACGACGGTGCGCGAAAATGCCCCTGGCCCTCAAAGTAGGACAAGAAGCGCTGGCGCAGCTCGGAACCGGGGTGCTTGAGGGTCATGGACGTCATCCTCTGAGGTGCTGATCGGCTGTGGCTGACGCCGCAGACGTCGTGAGTGGCCTCGACGCGCTACCAGTCGCCTCCGCAGGGGGCAAGGCTCGTTGGCGCCCCGAACAGCAGAGATCGCCCGTCGGCGGATTGCCGGACGGCTGTCAGGTGCTACGCCCACCCTCCGGAGGCCATCTTGAACCCGGCCGTTGCTCTCAAACCCGCTCTCGCCCTTCCCTCCCACGAATTCACCCGCGAGACCCTGGAGCGCACGGCCGAGCTTGTGCTGGGTGAAGGCCACCGCCACCTGGGCCGGGTCAAGAAGATCATCGGCAACAGCGGCATCGAGCGCCGCTACCTGGTGCAGTCCATCGAAGACACCGTGACCCCCCACGGCTTCGGCTATCGCAACGACCTGTTCATCGAGTCGTCCAAGGAACTCGGCAAGCGGGCGGCCCAGCAGGCCCTCGACAACGCCGGCCTGCAGCCCAAGGACATCGACCTCATCATCACGACGTCGTGCACGGGCTTCATGATTCCGTCGTTGTGCGCCTGGCTCATCCCCGAGATGGGCTTTGCCCGCACCACCCGCCGCCTGCCGATCACCGAGCGGGGCTGCGCCGCCGGCGCCTTCGGCCTCGCCATGGCCCTCGACCACATCAAGGGGGGCGGCAAGAACGTGCTGCTCATCGCCCACGAGATGTGCTCGCTGACCTACCAGCGCGCCGACGTCACCATGCAGGCCCTCGTGGGCGCCCTGCTCTTTGGCGACGGCTGTGCAGCCGTCGTCATCCGCGGCGACGGCGGCCACAGCGAGGTCGGCGGCGGCCTCGAGCTGCAAGAGAGCCAGACCTGGCTGTTTGAGGACAGCTGGGGCTATATGGGCTTCGACGTCAAGGACTCCGGCCTGCACCTCGTCCTCGACAAAGCCATCCCCGGCGCCGTCGAGCGGGCCATCAAGCCCGTCATGCTGGGCTTCCTCGAGAAGCACGGCCTCACCCGCCAGGACATCGACTTCCACGTGCTGCATCCCGGCGGCAAGAAGGTCGTCGACGAGATTTCCCGCACCTTCGAGCTGTCCCCCGACGCCTTGAAGTCGAGCTACGACTGCCTCGCCAACGTCGGCAATTTGTCGTCGGCCAGCGTGCTGGTGGTGCTCAAGAACACCTTCGAGGACCGAAAGCCCAGCCCGGGACAAAAGGGTCTGCTGACGGCGTTTGGGCCGGGATTCTCTGCCGAACTGCTGCTCGGCCGCTGGACCGCCTGACCCGGGGCTGCGGGGCCGGCCTTCTGGCTCCTTCCCCTGGCGGGGGAAGGCCGGGATGGGGGCTTCGCGTCCGGCCAGGTTCGTCTTCTTCGTCATTCTGCTGCAGATTCAATGTGTTGGCGCGGTCTCTTCGGGCCGCCGACTCTCAAGGACATGAGCCATGCCCCCGACCACCACCACCGCCGATGTCGGCTTCATCGCCTTCCTCGTGCTGTTGACCCTGATGGCGGCGGCGCGCGTGGGCGAGCTTTTGGTGGCTCGACGGCTGACCCGTCGGGCCGGTGCGCGGGGTGCGGCTCCCAAACGGGAGCCGATCTTCGTGCTGATGGTGGTGCTGCACACCCTGCCGTTTGTGCTCTGTCCCCTCGAGGTCATTGTCTTCGAGCGACCGTTTTCCTGGGCGCTGTTTGGGGTGTCGTCGACGGCCCTGCTGCTGTTGGCCATCGCCCGGGTGTGGACCCTGCGGACCCTCGGCGACATGTGGAACGTGCGCATCGTCGAGCCCGCCACCGTGGTGGTGCAGGGGCCCTACCGTTTCATCCGCCACCCCAACTACGCCGTCGTCATCGCCGAGTTGGTGTTTTTGCCCCTCGCCCACGGCTGCTGGTTCACGCTGGCGTTTCTCACCGGGTTGAACGCGCTGGTGCTCTTCTTCCGCATCCGCACCGAGGAGCAGGTGCTCTTCACCATCCCCGGCTACGCCGAGAAGATGGGTCCCAAGAAGCGCTTCATTCCCGGGCTGTTCTGAGCAGCGCTGTGCTGGTTCTCAGCGTCGACGACGGCGGCGCAGGGCCCAGGCCGGCATGAACATCAGCAGGGACGACGACGGGCAGCCCAGGCACGAGAAAATGTTCGTCGCCGTGCCCGTGGTGGCGTCGTCGATGGCGGTGCCATTGGTGGGCGTTTGGGGACCGTCTGCGGGGGGAGAACCAGGTGCACAGGCCCCGTCCAAACAGGCCAGGCCCGCGGCGCAGCGGGACAGGCCAAAGGCATAGGCGGGATCGCAGGCGCTGCCCTCGGGGAGCACGCAGTCAAAACCCCAGGCCGTCGAATGCAGGGCGCAGACGGCGCCGGCACCAACATCAGCGCAGGCCAGGCTGACCACGTCGTCGACGTCGCAAAACGACAGGGTGCCGGCGTCGACGCAGACGATGTCGCAGGGATCGCTCTCGCCTTCGCCTTCGCCCTCGCCCTCGCCCTCGCCCTCGCCTTCGCCTTCGCCCTCGCCTTCGCCTTCACCGGCCTGGCCGGGGGTGAGCAAGGCAGCGCAGATGACGATGGCGGTGGTCCACATGGGGTGCTCCAGAAGCAGCGAACGCGGGCACGAAGAAACCCGAAACGAAAACGGAGCCCCGGGGGGCTCCGTCTCGTCTACACGCTGTCGACGTCGGTGCAACACCGACAGGTGCAGCCGGGCGCTGGCTCAGCGGCGGCGGCGGAGGCCGGCGACGAGGAGGGCCAGGGCGCCAAACGCCGGGAACGAACCCGCGGCGTTGAAGGGGCAACCGGAGGGCGCGGGCTCGGCGTCGTCGTCACGGCGGCCGCCGCCATCTTCGCCTTCGCCTTCGCCTTCGCCTTCGGCGCCAGCGGTGCCGCAGGTGCCGGCGGCGTCAGCGGTCGCGCCGTTGCAGGCCAGGGGAGGCGCGCACTCGACGACGCCGTCACGGCACGCGCCGCCAGCCACTTCACCCTGGCAGACGCCAGCACCGCCGCAGGTCAATGCACCGGTGCAACCCTGGGCGATGGTCTGGGCCCAGGGGGCGCAGCCAGCGTTGACAGTGGTGCCGTCGAAGCAGGAGAGGGGATCGCCCGCGCCGGAAGGCGTGCAGGCGCCGACGTTGGCGGTGCAGGTCCCGTCGACGCAGCCCGAGGTGTCGGTGGCGCAGGCGAAGAACTGGTTGGTGCCGTCCTGGGTCTGGAAGCCGCAGGCGTCGCCGTCGTTGAAGGCGCAGTAGGAGCCAAAGCCGTCGTAGACTTCGCAGCTGCCGACGGGGGCGCCGTCGAACAGGGCGGCGCAGGGAATGCGGATGACGTTGCCGTCGTCACCGCAGAAGATGGCGTCGGTGCCTTCGCAGACGCCGAGCTCGTCAAGAAGGGTGCCACCGGGACCGGCCGTGGTGCAGGGGACGGGCGGGTCCTGAGCAAACGAGGCGCCGGCGGGCAGGAGGACGGAGGCAAGGAGAATGGCACGGAACTGCATCGATATCCTCGATTGACCGCTCGGGTCGGTGGGTTTGGGCGATGGTTGATCGCTCATGTAGGACCTTAGTCGACGTTGTCCCACCTGCAAGGGGATCACCCGGCCCCGGCCTCGGTCATCAGGAGGATGGTGCGGTGATCGGGGAATGCGATCCGGACCCTGCGATCTGGACCCCGCAGCCGCCGCCGCCGCCGCGGCCCTCGCCGCCCGGGTACTTGGAAGACGGCTTCCGGATGCGCCACAATCACAACGGACATCAGGTGAAAGCGTCGGCTGGTCGTGGCATGAGCACTGCAGTGTCTCCCCCCATGTCCACCCCCACCCGCCGGTCGCCCTTCCTCCTCACGGTCACCGTGGTGATGGCGGCCCTGTGGGGATCGGGCTGCTGCGTGGTGGATGGCTCCTGCCTGGCCGCTGGTGTGGTTGACAACGAAGCCGTCCGCGGTGGCCCCGAGGGCGACGTGGCGGGCGGCGCCACCCCGGGCTGCCTGGTCGAAGCCATCACCACCACCGACGGCGAGCGCTGCGCCAGTTGCGACTTCGCCGCCACCATCTGCGGGTTGCCCGTGGAGGCCGCCTGCGAGTCCCGCCAAAACAGCGTCGGCGCCGCCTGCCAGCTGTGCATCACGGCCGACGGGACTGTGCTGTACGACGACTGCTTCATCAGCGCCGACGTCGGCCTTGAGGCCGTGGCGTGTGAATCCACCCCGGGCGCCGACGCCGATTCGGTGTGCAGCACGTGCTTTGACAGCTTCGGCAACGCCGTCAGCTCCAGCTGCGCTCCCCGCGCCGACAGCTGCACGGACTTCATCGCCGCCGACGGTCGCCGCTGCGCCAACTGCGTCCGCGACGACAACGTCGTCTTCACCACCTGCGACGCCGCCGACATCGACCCCAGCCGCTGCGAGGCCTACGGCAACGATGCCGGTCGTTGTGTCGACTGCTTCGACGACGCCGGTGCCCAGCTCTCCCATGCCTGCACCCCCACCGACGGCGTCGTCCGCTGCGAGGAGCGGGTGCAGCCCGAGGGCCTCGTCTGCACCGTGTGCTTCGACAGCGCGGGCCTCATCACCGAGCAGCGCTGCGACAACGGCACCCCCCAGTTCGAGCGCTGCGAGCGGCTGGAGTTCTCCGAGCAGAGCTGCAGCGTCTGCGTCGACGCCAAAGACACCGTCGTCTTCGTCGACTGCATCGCCAACAGCTGCGAGGGTGCCGCCGTCAACGCCGGCTGCCGCAGCGACGCCGACTGCGCCACCGGCCAGGCCTGCTTCGACGGCGTCTGCGTCGCCCGCAGCGGCGACCCCTCGGCCCCCGAGGCCTCGCCCCCCGACGCCAGCTGCGAGGCCCCGGCCTGCGCCATGACCATCAACAACGACGGCGCCGTGTGCCGCACCTGCCCCACGTCCCTTGGGACCAGTGAGACCCGCTGCCTCAGCGCCCAACCCCTGACCTGCGAGAACCTCCCCGAGGGTGACCTGCCGCCGCTGCCCGACGAGAGCGTCGGCGAGAACTTCAGCGATGGCGCCGTCGACCGCCCCGCCGTTCCTCCCCAGGGCCGCACCTGCACCCTGTGCCGGGACCGGACCCTCGGCATCGAGGTCTATCGCGATTGCGAAGGCAACGGCGCCGTCCCACCGCCCATCTGTCTCGACGTCGACACCGCCGACGGCGGCAGCTGCTCGGCCTGCTTCGACGCCGTCACCAATGCCCCCGTCTACACGTCCTGCCCCGGCGAGAGCTGCTACGACCTGTCGGTCTCGACCCTGACGAGCCTGGCCGGCACCGCCCTCACCGTCGACAACGCCAACGCCGCGGCGGCCTGCCGGCAATGCGACGGCGACGCCGGGCAAACCGTGAGCTGCCAGCTCGAGCAGCGCTGCAGCGGCGACCTCTTCGCCGACGCCAGCGGGGCCTGCGCCGGCACCGCCGTCGTCACCATCCAACCCCTCCGCTGCGAGAACAGCTGGGAAAGCTGGCGGCCCAGCCGGGCCCGTGACGACGACCTGCGGGGGCTGATGGCCTTTGCGCTGGACTCCCGCCAGCTGACCATCCAGGCTGCCACCTCGCGTCCCGGCGGCAACATCGCCTGCGCCGTCGACGACTGCACCTGCGCCCGCGGTGACCTCATCGACCTCGTGGTGACAGACACCGACCGTGCCGCCGTCGAGAGCGTCTTCGCCGATCTCCTCGCGCCGTGACGCGCGCCGCACGGGCCGTCGTCGTCGTCGTCGTCCTGCTGATGGTGGTTGCCGTCGGTGGCTGCGCGCAGCCCCCGCCCCCGGCCTGGCTCATCACCAAGACGGCGGCGACGCCCCTCGCCCCGTCCTCGTCGCGCGAGTCCGTGGCGGCGCCGTGGACCACGTCGACCGTCGACCTCGCCACCGCCCCCACCTTCGACGGACGGCTCGCCTTGGTGGGGACCCGCCTGGATCCCGCCGGGACCCTGACAGTGTGGCTGTTGGTGACGGGAGAGCTTGCGGGGCGCACCAAGCCCTCCCTCGTCATGGGCTGGTCGGCAGAGGCCCTGCGTTCGGTGCCCCTGGTCGCCTGGCTGCACCCGCTGGAGTGGCGGCCCGGTGACGTCGTCGAGGTGACGGTGCCGTTGGCGGCCCCGCCAACACCGTCATCGTCGTTGTCGTCTTCAGTCCTCATGATCGGCGTCGAAGACGCCGGTCGTCGTTGGGCGGTGCAGGCCCCGGCCGGGCGTGCCAGCCACGACGGCTGTGTCGAGGTTCCCGTGGCAGGCCTGCGGCCGCGGCCGCCGGCGGCGGCGACGATGACGATGACGACGGGCAGCGCCCCCGACGCCGGTCCCCACGATCCGCCGGGCACCCTCGAAGTCCGCCGTCGTCGACAACCCATCGTCGTCGACGGCGCCCTGCTGGAACCCGATTGGCAGACGGCGCCCATGGCCACCCTCCTCCCCTGGAAGTCCGGGGCGCCCGTCACCTGGGCCACCACCGTCAAGCTGCTGTGGGATGAGACGTACTTGTACGTGGGCTTCGACGTCGACGACGACGATCCCCATTCGCCCTGGACCCGGCGCGATGACCCCCTGTACGACAGCGAAGCCCTCGAGATCTTCATCGACGCCGACGGCGACCGTGACGTTTACGTGGAACTCCAGAGCTCACCCAAAGACGTCCACTTCGACGCAGCCTTCAGCGGCGGCGCCCGTCAGCATATGGACACGGCCTGGAACATCGACGTCGTCACCGCCACAGCGACGCGCACTGGGGGCGCCACGCCCGGCTACAGCCAGGAGTGGCAGGTCCCCATCGCGGCCCTCAAGGACATCCCGGCGGGTGAACCACGGGCCGGCGCCCGCTGGTCGGTCAACATCTTCCGCCTGGAGCGCCGTCGCCAGGGGGAGACGGTGACGTCGACGGAGGCGTCGGCCTTGTCGCCGCCCGAGCGTGGTGATTTCCACGCCCTCGACCGCTTCGGCACCCTGCGCTTCAGCGACTAGTGCCGTGACCGGGACGTCGTGAATACATATCGCGCTGCGGATTCTCGGCGTGAGCAAGGCGCGGCGCAGGGCTGGCCCTCGTGGCCAGACCGAGCACGCAACGACGCTCACGTCGAAAAGACCAAGCGAGATGTGATCACGAAGCCCCGGTCGCGGCACCAGGACCGCGTGCCTTCTGGCCCGGTGATGGTGCGGGAGCCCACAACCCTGGAGGGCCTGGCTCAGAAGCACTCGCAGCCAAGACCGCAGCTGCCGCCGTTGAAGCCTTCGCCCCTGCAGCGCTGATCGCAGTCGGCGTCGTCGCAGCCGCCGCCGCTGGGACAGGTGACCGAGTTCAGGATCTGCAACACGGTGCAGGTGTCGGCCTCGATGCGCGCCTCGGGCTCCCAGAAGCCGAGGGCGACCACGTCGCAGGCAACCACCGTCGGGGTCGTGAGTACCCAGAGGTAGCCGACGAGGGGCGTCCCGCCCACGGCGCTTTGAAAGACCGCCTGTGCCGTCGGCCAGTCGGTGCCACCGAACGGCTCGATGGACTCCAGATGCCAGGCGATGCTCGGTTCCGCGTAGCCGCTGTCGGCGAAGCCGGCGAGCACGGAGTCGCGGGCGGCGACGGGGGTGCATTCCGGGAGGTCCTGCGTCGCACCCGCAATGCCGAGAGCGCCTTCGCGGCCGCTCTCATCGGCGAAGAGACTCGCGATCGCCGTCCCCTCGCCCTGAACGATCCAGCCACCCGGCACCCAGACCATGCAGCCGAGATCGCCGACCGCGACCGACTCCCACCCGCCGGGGATGGTGGACACGCTTTGCGCCCCGCAGGCCACGGCAGCGGCGCCGAGGCGGTCGACGAGCTCGATGCCCGTCCCGGTGGGTGGCGGCGTGACGGTCGAGTCGTCTGGATCGCCAGGGTCGTTGTCGTCGTCGCCGCCGTCGTCATCCGGGCCCGTGGCGGGGCACCCGGCGAGGCAGGCGAGCAACAGTCCCAGGGCGAGGTGGGGAAGGTGGCGCATGCCCAGGCACAAGCAAGCGTCAAGCCAGGCCAATGCACGTCAGCGACCAACGACGCGACGCCGTCGGCCCAGGACACCAAGGCCAGCCAGCACAAGGGCCAGGCCGAGGCCGGTGCCATTGGTCGACGTCGGGGCACTGCTGCAGCCACCCGCGGCCTCCGGCAGGGTCCCGTCGTCGACGTCAGCACCGTCGACAATGGGGTCGACGCCGTCGACGCCGTCAACATCGACGGTGTCGAGAATGTCGGGCGCGGCTTCGTCGGCGGCGGCTTTGTCGCCGGCGTCGGTGACGACGACCACGGGGTCGTCGGCGCCCTGGCGCTGGACGTCGACGCTGCGGACCACCAGGGCGTCGAAGCCCAGGCGCTTGGACGTGGTGACCCCCGTGTAGGGTTCGCCGGTGTTGTCGCCCAGCCGCACCGACACGCTGCCGTCGACGTCAAACAGGCCCAGGGACACACTCCGCCCGGCCTGGGCCAGTTGGTCGACGACGACGGCGGTTCCACCGATCCGGTAGCGGGCCTGCCGCGACGTCGCGTTGGCGGGCACCTGCACCAAAAGCTCCACGCGACCACGGGCCTGAAAGGTCCAGGTGACAGCGTTGTCGTCGGCGGTGTCGGCGATGGCGTAGGTGAAGCGGGCCCGGCCACCGGAGCCGCTGCTGAGCAGATGCCAATATTGGGACGGACCCGCGAGGACGGCACAAGGCCCATCCTCCTCGACGGTGAGGCTGGTGCCAGCCAGGGTGCAGGGGCCGGCGGGCAGCGGGGGCAGGGTGGGCGCAGGGGGGGCTGGCTCGTCGACGGTGGGGGCGGGCGCCCCGGCGGGCACAATGGCCAGGGCATCGACGACCAGCCGCTTGTTGGCCCGGGCGCTGGAGGCCACGGTGTCGAGGAGGGTGACACTGCCGAGGGCCTCGGGGACAAAGGGAAAGCGCCCGATCTTGACGAAGCGGCGCGCCGTGGTGGCGGCGCCGGTGGACTGGGCAAAGACCGCCGGCTCGACGCCGCGCCGGCTGCGCACGCTGGCTGTCACTGCCGTGGCTGTGGCCCCGGCGGGGACGGAGGCATAGACGTCGTAGTCGCCGGCGACGTCGACAGCGACGGTGAAGCGGGCGGTGTTGTCGGGGGTGGTGCCGACAAAGGTCTCGGTCCAGAAGTGGCCGGTGCCCACACCCGTGGTCTCTCGATGCCAGAAACGCGGGGTGCCGCTCTTGCTGAAACAAGGGCCATCGTCGTCGAGGACGCCGCCCTCGCCGGGAATCAACTGGCAGGCGGGCGGACGAACGGGGGTGCCGCCGCTGCCACCGGTGTTCATCGAGATGTGGACCTGGCCGCGCTGGAGGTTCTCGGCGCCGTCGATGACCTCGGGGACGACGGCGTTGCCGCCGTAGCTGCCACCGGTGCCCGAGCCGCCCACGGCGGCGTCGCGGTGGATGACCCAGTGCAGATGCGGCGTGCCAAAGGAGCCGCAACTCCGTTGCCCCTGACACGAGGCGCCCAGGGTCCCCAGGCTCTCGCCCTTGCGCACCCGCTGCCCCTCAACGACGGCGATGCTGTCGAGGTGGGCGTAGACCGACGTGTAGCGGTGGCCGTCGAAGGCGTCGTCGTGCTCGAGGATGACCCGCTGGCCATAGTTGGCCCAGCCGCTGGTGGCCCAGCCCGCCTTGACCACCGTGCCGCCGACGGGAGCGACGATGGGTTGACCATGACCGTGACGGGGGTGGTCTTCGAGGGTCAGGTCGAGGGCGAAGTGATCGTTGGCCTTGCCGGCGGCGTTGCGATCGCGGTGGAGGCTCGAGCCCCCCGACGGGCTGTAGCCCGACAGCAGAAACACCGCCTCGCCCGCCGGAAACGGGAACGAGAGGTCGACGGTGGGTGGCATGGGGAACGCGCCGGTCCCGGGCACCGTGACGGCCAACGCCGCCGTCGACTGCAGGGTCAGGGCGCCGACGAAGGTGCTGACCAGGGCGATGGTGTGGCGAGACAGGTTCATGGGCCGACTCCTGGAGATTGATTCATCAATCAACAAGGAGACAATGCGGGTTTTTCGGGTCGGGACGCCATCCGTTGACAGGAGGATGAACCGCCATTCGGGCCGAAACACGGGATCCAGACGTCCGGCGAGCGGGGCGCAAAGCCCGGTCAGCTCGCCGCGCGACGCAGGCGGTAGTCGCCGGCGATCTCGGCGCGGACGTCGCCAGTGCTCGGGTCGAGGAGCCAGTCCATGGCCAGCCGCTCGGGCACCGTGATGACGCCGGGGACTTCGCGGGTCCCAAACACCACATCCCACAGAGGTGACGTGACGCCGTGGTTGGCCTTGGGGTTGCTGAAGTGGTGGTGGAAATGGTGACGACGCAAAAAGCGGCCGTAGCCCGTGGACCCTTCGTGGGTGTGGGACCGGCGGTGCACCGCTTCGTAGGTGACGTACATGCCGACGAAGCCGATGGTGAAGGCCACAGCGATCTCCAGGCCCGTCACCAGGGCAACAGCACCCGCGATCCCGGCACTCATGAAGACGGCGACGGCCCCCTTCTTCCAGGTGGGGGCGAAGTAGTTGCCTTCGCTGTGGTGGCGGGTGTGCTCCACGGAAAAGAAGTTGGGCATGGTCCGCCGGTCGTGACCGAGAAATCGGTGGAGCACGTACTCCAGAAACGACCACAACACGACGCCAGCCAAGGCTGCTGCCACCCACGCAATCGCCATGATCCACCTCCACAACCAGGGTCCACTCGAAACCATGACCAGTGTGTCATGAAAACCTTTCACGTCAAATGGCAGGGCGAGACACCGCCGCCGCAGGCTTGCCCCGGGCCGGTCCAGCGAGGGAGCCTTCCCGCCATGCGCGCCCTTCTCCGATCCGTCGTCCTCGCCGCCCTCGTCGCCGCTCCCGCCCTGGCCCAGGCCCCGGCGAGTCCCGAGGCCAGCGCCAAGACGGCGAAGCCCGCCGTCAAGGCCGACAAGGCCACCAAGGTCGGCGCCAAGCCAGCCAAGGCGGCCGTCAAGCCGGCGGTCAAAGGCAAGGTCGCCAAGAAGACGACGACCGACGGCGTCCTCACCCCTGACGCTGCGCCTGCCGACGCCACCACTGCTGCCACCACGGCCGACGGGACCGCCGTCGACAGCGCCGGCACGCCCCAGGCGAGCGAAGCCGTCGCCGTCCCCGCCGCCGATGCCCAGGCCGTCGTCGCCCCCACGCCAACAGCCCCGGTGCTCCCGGCGGCCCCGCCAAGCGCCCCCGTCAGCGAAGACGTCGCCCTCGTCGCCATCCTTGACCTGAAGGGGGGCGAGGCCGCCGCGGCCCAGGCCAGCGCGTTGACGACGATGTTGACCGCCGAGGTCTCCGCCACCAGGGGCATGCGCGCCGTCAGCCGCAACGAACTGCAGGCCCTGCTCACCCACCAGTCCACCGCCCAGCTCGTCGGCTGCGACGAGCCCAAGTGCATGGCCGACGTCGCCGCCCTGGTGAAGGCCGACTTCGTGGTCTCGGGCAGCGTCGAGAAACTCGAAGGCGCCACCGTCGTCGGCCTGACCCTGATGAGCGCCGGCGGCGATGGCCAGGATCCAGCCATCGTGGCCCGCCAGAAGGCCGCCTGGCGTGGCACCGACAACGACCTGCTCCTCGTGGTGCGTCCCCTGGTGCAGCGCTTGTTTGACGCCCAAAACGCCCACACCCACGTCGGCGCCGCCGAGATCTTCGCCCCCGAAGGCGCCACCCTCGTCCTCGACGACAAAGCCATCGGCACAGCCCCCGTGGCCGCCGTCCGCGATCTGCCGTCGGGTGTCCATCGCCTGACGGTCCAGAAAGATGGCTTCGCCGACGGCGCCGTCGACCTCGTCGTCGCCCGCAACGAGACCACCATCGTCCGGGTCGAACTTGAGGAGATTCCCCTGCTGTCCCAGCCCTGGTTCTGGGCCACGGCCGGTGGGGTCGTCTTGCTGGCGGGCGGTACCGCCGCCGGCATCACCACCTGGGCCATTCTCAACGCCGAACCGCCCCCCAGCCGGGTGGTCCTCGGCAAGCCCTGAGCAAGCCTGAACGGGCGCCTCGAGCGGCGACGAGATTGACGCACTGCGTTGTCGGCGGCGAGGCCGGTGGGGTGGATCCAGGGTTGTCCGGCGGTCAGCCAGGGCTATAAGCGGTTGGCACTCTGCGACCGCGAGTGCCAATGCTTTCCCCAGCCCTGGAGCTGAACATGAAGTTCCGTCCTCTGAACGACCGCGTTTTGATCAAGCGCACCGAGTCCGAGACCAAGACCGCCGGCGGCTTGTTCATCCCCGAGAACGCCAAAGAGAAGCCCCAGGAGGGCATCGTCATCGCCGTCGGCGAAGGCAAGCACCTCGAAAACGGCAAAGTGAAGAAGCTCGACGTCAAAGAAGGCGATCGCGTCTTCATCCGCAAGTACGCGGGCAACGACCTCACGCTCCAGGGCGTTGAGCACGTCGTGCTGCGCGAAGACGAAATCCTCGCCATCTTCGAGTGAGCTTGGCTCACAGCCAGGTCTGAGCCCGTCGCCGGTCCTTGTTGACTGCGTCGACCCGGGCATCTGACCCACCCCTTCTGGCCGACGGCCGGGAGGGACCCTTTCATTCCATCATCCGGAGTCGACCATGTCCGCCAAAGAAATCCACTACAGCCAGAACGCCCGCGCCGAGATCGCCCGCGGCGTCAACACCCTCGCCAACGCCGTGAAGGTCACGCTCGGTCCCAAGGGCCGCAACGTCATCATCAACAAGAGCTTCGGCAGCCCCACGGTCACCAAGGACGGCGTCACCGTCGCCAAGGAAATCGAGCTGGCCAACAAGTTCGAAAACATGGGCGCCCAGATGGTGAAGGAGGTCGCCTCCAAGACCTCCGACAAGGCCGGCGACGGCACCACCACCGCCACCGTGTTGGCCCAGTCGATCTACAACGAGGGCATCAAGCTCGTGGCCGCCGGCCACAACCCGATGGACATCAAGCGCGGCATCGACAAGGCCGTCATCCACGTCGTCGCTGAGCTCAAGAAGATGACCAAGTCCACCAAGGACCACAAGGAGATCGCCCAGGTCGGCACCGTCTCCGCCAACGGCGACGAGACCATCGGCGAGATCATCGCCTCCGCCATGGAGAAGGTCGGCAAGGAAGGCGTCATCACCGTCGAAGAGGCCAAGAGCCTCGAGACCACCCTCGAAGTCGTCGAAGGCATGCAGTTCGACCGCGGCTACCTGAGCCCCTACTTCGTGACCAACGCCGAGC
>Ga0247834_1003585_pt1 | contig 20944 bp, 15 predicted proteins | sample LaCruzMarch2015__8_FD_187118 | JGI IMG/M metagenome (GOLD analysis project Ga0247834, IMG submission 187118) | Freshwater microbial communities from meromictic Lake La Cruz, Castile-La Mancha, Spain - LaCruzMarch2015_12m | ecosystem: Environmental > Aquatic > Freshwater > Lake | place: Spain...
TCTCGCCCATGCCCAGGGCGCGAATGCGGTCCGTGCCCAGTCTGAGAGAGTTCATCAGCCAGTTCACCACCGCCAGAGCTCGGCGATTGCTCAGGTCTTGATTCGATTCTTCGGAGCCGATGGTGTCAGTATGGCCCTCGATAATGAACAGAGACTGGGGATTCTTTTGGATGAGGAAACCCAGCTTCATCAGGCTCAAGCGAGCGCCCTCGGCCAGTTGGTCGCTGCCGAACTCGAAAAGCAAGTCGGTGGGCATCAGAATCGGAGCCGTGCTGCCACCCACCTGCCCGCCGCCGGAGAGCAGATCGTCCAAGCTGCTGAAGCCCTGCACGCGTGTGCTGCTGGCATTGCGCGCATCTCCAAGGCTATCAAGGAGCTCCATGCCGATGGTCTTGTCGCCCTTGCCCAATGGATTCGCGTCCAGTAGCATCTGCTTCGCCGACACGGGCTTGCTCAGCACACTGCTCTTCACTGCTGCCATCGCACTCGCCACATCTTCCTGGGTCGGTCCCGAAGGCGGGGCCGAAACCAGCATGTCGGCCAAGGCCGATGCTGTGGACTTGGTGCTGCCCTTCGTCTCGTTCGGCGAGGTCGCCCGCACGAGATTTTGGATCTCCTTCACATTCGGTGACAGGTCGATCTCTTGGTTGTCCGGGATCATGCTCGCTTTGTCGAAGGTATCCAGATCCGGCTTAAAGGCCTCCAGATCCGGCTTGTTCATCGGAGCTATGTCCTTCGGAATCTCGCGGATGGCGTCCTGCTGCTTGAGTAGATCGGGATTGATCTTCAAGCGGTCAGGAATCACGCGCTCTTCCGCGATGGTGGTCGGCATCAGCCCCAGATCGACATTCTCGAAGCTCCAGATGAGGATGCCATGGAAGATGAAGGACAAGATCAGCGCGAGCATGATCCACCACTTCAGCGCCCAGTCTCGCCGGGCACGGAAGCCGGAATCACGGGCCACATTGCCCCAGTCATAGCTGCGTGTTTGTGCCATTTGGGTGACAAGCTAGCACGAACAAGGGTGCTCGGCAAAGCGGTTCCTGTTCTCCTGCATCAAGGTGTTTCTCCTGCGAGACGCAACATCTCGGCCACGAAGGCTGGAGACATGTAGAAGCGTCCTTCCTTTGCGAGACGGGTCAAGCAAGGTGCGATGGCATAAATTAGCCCAGCCGATTTGGCCAGCAAAAGGATGCCGCCAATTCCCGTGGACCGTTGATGAAGCGCCAGAGCAGCTTGCCGCGCCGCCTTGTCGTCCACCAAAATGTAATCGGCATGAAGACTCAGTGCGAAAGCCAGTGCCTCGGTTTCTCCCGGGTCGAGGTCAGGGCAGTTAGACACTTCAGCTGGAATCACTACCGGCTGAGAACGGTGAACCCACGCTGGCAACGCCAAACCACGAAACCTCGCGTGAACCGCGGTCAGCCGATTGAATTCATGCTCGACTGTCGGCGGAATCCAAACCTCAACGAAAAGTCGAGGAAGCAGCCAATCCAACTCCACATGGCAGAGATTCAGCAGCACCGAAGTATCCGAGACAACGATCACTCACTTAACAGACACAAGGTTTTGATTTGGGAACATCGACTGCAAGGCTGCCACTTCCTCATGCAGATCATCCACCGTGTAGGTGCTGATCTCGCGTTCACCCAGGGCTTCCTGAAAAGCAAACAAGTCCAGCCCTGCCATCGCTGCTCCCACGATCTTGCTGATTCTCCCCTGAGCATGAAGTGCACACGCAAGTTCCAACCGCATCTCCGCCTCGGACACATGCCGCAGCGCAGGAGCATCTGGGAAATTCAAAGTCAGTGTCATGGCCAAAGAATAACGGCGGGGCTGCGGCTGAACAAGCTGTTACTAGCGGTCCATATGGGCGCTTTGGCAGATGAGAACAGCGGCCACTGTTTTTGAAAACCACATGGCCGCCGTTCGCTGGCTACTGCTCAATCCTCCGCACTCGCCGCCAGCGCGGCGATGACGTTGATGTCTTCCAGCGTGGTGGTGTCGCCCTTGATGATTTCGCCAGCGGCGACTTGTTTCAGCAGGCGGCGCATGATCTTGCCGGAGCGGGTCTTGGGCAGGGCGGCGGCGAAGCGGACCTCGTCAGGCGTGGCGACGGGGCCAATGACGTTGCGCACGTGCTTCTTGAGGTCGTCGGCGAGCTCGCGGCTGGTTTTGATGCCTTCCTTGACGGTGACGAAGCAGACGACGCCTTGGCCCTTGAGTTCATCGGGTCGACCGACGACAGCGGCTTCGGCCACGGCTGGATGCGACACGAGCGCGGACTCGACTTCGGCGGTGCCGAGGCGATGACCAGCGACGTTGAGCACGTCGTCGATGCGGCCGATGATCCAGATGTAGCCATCCTTGTCTCGGCGGGCACCGTCACCGGCGAAATACCAACCTTTGAACTCGCTCCAGTAGGTGTCCTGGTAGCGGGCCTTGTCGCCCCAGATGCCGCGCAACATCGAAGGCCAAGGCTTCTTGATGACCAGCTTGCCTTGCTCGTCCTTGTTCACTTCCGCGCCCGTGTCATCGACGATGCCGACATCGACCCCAAAGAAGGGCAGCGTGGCGGTGCCGGGCTTGGTCGGCGTTGCACCTGGGATCGGGGTGATCATGTGCCCGCCGGTTTCGGTTTGCCACCAGGTGTCCACGATCGGGCACTTGCCGCCGCCGACTTGTTTGTGATACCACATCCAGGCCTCGGGATTGATCGGTTCGCCGACGGTGCCGAGCAGGCGCAGGCTGCTGAGGTCGTGCTTCTTCAGCCAGTGATCGCCCCACTTCATGAAGGCGCGAATGGCGGTTGGCGCGGTGTAGAACACGCTGACTTTGTATTCCTCGATCAGCTTCCAGAAGCGGTCGTTCTCCGGCCAGTTCGGCGCGCCCTCATACATAAAAGTCGTCGCACCCATGGCGAGCGGTCCGTAGACGAGGTAGCTGTGGCCGGTGACCCAGCCGATGTCGGCGGTGCACCAATAGACGTCGTCATCGCGCAGGTCGAAGACGTATTTGCAGGTCATGTAGGCGTGCAGCAAATAGCCGCCCGTGCTGTGCAGGATGCCCTTGGGCTTGCCTGTCGAACCGCTGGTGTAGAGGATGAATAGCGGCGATTCGCTGTCCATGGCTGCGGCCTTGCAGTTCGCGTCCACATATTCCAGCTCGCGATGCCACCAGACGTCGCGGCCTTCTTCGATGTGAACGTCCTGTCCTGTGCGCTTGTAAACGATGACCTTCTGCACCGGGGTGTCGTTGCCCTTGAGCGCGTCGTCGACATTCTTTTTCAGCGGCACCACGGCACCCCGACGATAGCCGCCGTCGCAGGTGATGACGATGGTCGCGCCGCAGTCGATGACACGATCCTTGATCGACTCCGCGCTGAATCCACCAAAGACTACGCTGTGCAGCACACCGATGCGAGTGCAGGCCAGCATGGCAATCGCGGCCTCGGGCACCATCGGCATGTAGATGATCACGCGGTCGCCCTTCTTCGCGCCGTTGCGCTTGAGCACATTGGCAAAGCGGCACACATCGCGGTGCAGTTGCTGATAGGTCAGCACGCGCTTCTCGCCGGGTTCGCCTTCCCAAATGATCGCCGCCTTGGTCTTGCGTGGGCCGTCGAGGTGACGGTCCAGGCAGTTCTCGCTGACGTTCAGCTTGCCCCCGAGGAACCACTTCGCGTTCGGGCACTTCCAATCCAGCACCTTGGTGAAGGGCTTCTGCCAGAGCAGCTCCTTTGCCTCGCGACCAAAGAACTTGTCGGGGCTCTTGATGCTCTCATCATACATCTTTTTGTATTGCGCCATGCTGCTGATGCGCGCCTTTTTGGCGAAGGCCGGGTCAGGTTTGAAGAGGCGCGTCTCGGTGATGGCAGACTTGGTGGCGCTTTTCTTCGGGGCTTTGGCAGCGGGCTTGGCGGCTTTCTTCTTGCTCATGATGACGGTGGGTGGTGGAAGGGCGGCAGATTAAGGCAGGTCCGCCCGCGCTGGCAACGCGGAAACGATGGGGTTGGAATAAAGGTGGAACGCCGCTTCTATAAGGGGTGGCGTGTTTTCAGCCGCTGACGAATTGCCTCTGCGCAGCGGCAAGTCATTCGTCATCGAAAGCCCAAAACCCCACACAGAGATGACAGCCCTGCGCGTGGGCTGTTCTGACTGGGGCTACAAACCCCCGAACTGGGCCGCAATGATGCTTTGAACTGCCGTCTGGTGGCGTAATGATAGCGATGCCTCCTCGCCTTTCCTACCCTGCTGTCTGCCTAGCCAGTCTAGCGCTGATCACAGGCTGCAAGCCAGCCGCGACCAAGGCGACTTTCGCGCCACCGCCACCGGTCGTCACGGTTGCCAAGCCGATCGTGAAGAAGGTGATCGACTGGGATGAATTCACAGGTCGGCTCGCCTCGCCAGAGTCTGTCGACATTCGGGCACGCGTCTCTGGGTACCTGGAGGAGGTCCATTTCAAAGAAGGCACAGAGATCAAGGAGGGAGATCTACTGGTGACCATCGACCCCCGCCCCTACGAGGCAGCTGTGCAGCGGGCGCAGGCGGATGTCAGCAGCGCGCGCAGCCGTGCTGAGCTGGCCAAGACGGAGGCTGAGAATGCGGGCCCGCTGCTCAAGAGTCAGGCGATCTCGTCGGAAGAGAGCGTGCGCCGCTTGAAAGCCTCCGCAGAAGCGAACTCGTCGATGAAGGCGGCCGAAGCCTTGCTGAAAGCCGCCGAGCTGGACCTGGAGTTCACCCGCATTCGCTCGCCGATCAATGGCCGCATCAGTGATGCCCGCGTGACCAAGGGCAACCTCGTTACGGGTGGCACGAAGGACGCTACCTTGCTGACCACCGTGGTTTCGCTCGATCCGATTTATTGCTTCATCGAGTGCGATGAGCGCTCCGCTTTGAAGTATCGCGAGATGCACAAACTCGGCACTCGCAAGAGTGCGATGTTTGCCGAGATCCCTGCGCAGATGGCCCTGGCCAACCAGTCAGGCTTTCCTCACCAAGGGCATCTCGACTTCGTGGACAACGTGCTCAATCCCACCACCGGCAGCATTCGTGCAAGGGCGGTGTTTGAGAATCAGGACCGTCTCATGTCGCCCGGGTTTTTCGCCCGTGTGCGCATTCCTGGCAGCGGCGAATACGAGGGCATGCTGATCCTGGATCAAGCGATCGCCGATGACCAGGGGCGCAGTTTTGTGTGGGTCATTGATGCCGATAACAAAGCCAGCTATCGGCCCGTTGTGACCGGTCCTTTGCAAGACGGGATGCGCGTCGTGCGCGAGGGCTTGAAGGCAGAAGATCGAGTGGTCATCAATGGATTGATGTCCGTCCGCAATGGCGTCACGGTCGTCCCGCAGGACGCGGAGATGAAGCTGCCTGTCACGAAGTAACGCGTCATGAACTTCTCTCGCTTCTTCGTGGATCGCCCGATCTTTGCGGGCGTGCTCAGCATTGTCATCACGTTGCTCGGCTCGCTGGCGTATTTTAGCCTGCCCATCGCACAATATCCAGAGGTGGTGCCGCCGACCGTGGTAGTCTCGGCAAGTTATCCAGGGGCGGACGCTCGCACGCTGGCTGAGACGGTCGCGACGCCGCTGGAGCAGGAGATCAACGGTGTGGAGGACATGATTTATCTGTCGTCCTCCAGCACGGGTGATGGGCGCATGCAGATCACGGTGACTTTCAAGCTCGGCACCGATCTCGACAAGGCGCAGGTGCTGGTGCAGAACAAGGTCAATGCCGCCGTGCCTCGCCTACCGGAGGAAGTGCGGCGCCTTGGCGTGACCGCGAATAAGCGCTCGCCCGACCTGACACTGGCTGCGCAATTTTACAGCCCCGATGGGTCGCGTGAGGTCTCGTATCTCTCGAACTACGTCACCCTCCAGATTCAAAATGAGATCGCCCGTCTTCCCGGTGTGGCCGAGGCTTCTTCGTTGGGTGGGCTGGACTATTCAATGCGGCTCTGGCTTGATCCCGAGAAGATCGCCGCCCGCAATCTGACCGCAGGGGATGTGGTGCGCGCCATTCGCGAGCAGAATGTGCAAGTCGCCGCCGGTAGTCTTGGCCAGCCACCTGCACCCGATGGCTCGCAGTTCCAATACACGCTGACCGCGCCAGGCCGACTGAAGACCGCTGAGCAGTTCGGCGACGTCGTCTTGAAGACTGGCGAGATGGGCGATGTCGTGCGCCTAAAGGACGTGGCTCGCATCGAGCTTGGCTCCCGCGACTACTCCAGCAAGACCTACATGGACGGCTACAACGCGGTGTCGCTGCGCGTGTTCCAGTTGCCCGGCAGCAACGCGCTGCAAACGGCCGAAGCCGTATACAAGACGCTGGCGAAGTTGAAGCAGCGCTTTCCTCCTGGCGTGGACTATCGTATCAACTACGACACGACCAAGTTCGTGCGTGCCTCCATCCAGTCGGTGCTGCACACCTTGATCGAGGCGGTCATCCTCGTGGTGCTCGTGGTTATCATCTTTCTCCAGACCTGGCGTGCCTCGGTCATTCCGCTGCTGGCGGTGCCAGTGTCTTTAATTGGCACACTGGCAGTCATGCAGGCATTCGGGTTCTCGTTGAACAACCTGTCGCTCTTTGGTCTCGTGTTAGCCATCGGGATCGTGGTCGATGATGCCATCGTCGTGGTCGAGAACGTGGAGCGAAACATTGCCGAAGGCTTGAACCCACGCGATGCTGCGATCAAAGCGATGAAGGAAGTGAGTGGTCCCGTCATCGCCGTGGCGCTGGTGCTCTGTGCGGTATTCGTGCCCACCGCCTTCATCAGCGGTATCACGGGTCAGTTCTACAAGCAGTTCGCGCTCACGATTGCCGCCTCCACCGTTATCTCCGCGATCAATTCGCTCACGCTCAGCCCAGCGCTGTGCGCTCTTCTTTTGCAGAAACATGGTGCCAAGCCGGACGCCTTTACCAGACTGCTGAATGGATTGTTTGGTTGGTTTTTCAAGAGCTTCAATAAACTCTTCGCCTTCGGTTCCAGCGTGTATTCGGGCTTGGTGCGCCGTTTGCTGCGGCTTGCTGTCTTGGTGTTGCTTGGCTACGCGGTACTCGTGGGGTTGGCGATGCACCTATTCAAGACAGTGCCCACGGGGTTCATCCCCACGCAGGACATGGGTTATATGCTGGTCGTGATCCAGTTGCCGGATGGCGCGTCCTTTGAGCGCACGGATGCCGTGGTGCAGAAGGTCGATGCGATTGGCCGCAAATTGCCTGGTGTTGCCCACACCTTCGCGATCTCGGGTTACTCGTCCGTGCTTCAGGCGAATCAAAGCAATGTCGGCGCTGCGTTCCTGGTGCTAGACCCGTTCGATGATCGCAAAGATGCACAACTGCGTGGTGATGCGCTGCTGGCGAACATCCGCAAGGCCTTCTCGGGTATTCAAGAGGCGCGCGTGCTGGTGCTGCCGCCACCGCCGATTCGTGGTCTGGGCAATGCTGGGGGGTTCAAGATTCAAGTGCAGGACCTGAACAATGCGGGCCTGCCAGCGCTGGAAGCCGCAACCCAAAAACTGCTCACCGCCGCGCAGCAGGAGCCGGGCTTGATTTCGTTGATCACCGGCTTCCGCGCGAACGTGCCGCAGTTCCACATCGACATCGACCGCGCCCAAGCCAAGACGATGGGCGTGTCTTTGTCGGAGTTGAACGAGGCGCTGCAAGTCTATCTCGGCTCCGTGTATGTGAATGACTTCAACCTGTTCGGCCGCACCTATCAGGTCACCGCGCAGGCTGAGCCAGCGATGCGCGCGGACCCCCAGGACATCTTGCGGATCAAGATCCGCAATCAGCGGGGCGAAATGGTGCCCCTGGGCTCTCTGGTGAAGATCAGCAAGCGCGGCGGTGCGGATCGTGTGCAGCGCTACAACCTCTACTACTCCGCCGACATCAATGGCAACACGCTGCCCGAAGTCAGTTCTGGGGACATGATTGCCAAAGTCGAGCGCTTGGCGAAGGAGCATCTGCCCGATGGCTTCGCGATTGAATGGACCGACCTGACCTATCAGCAGATCCTCGCGGGTGACACCATCTTCTACATCTTCCCGCTGTGCGTGATCTTCGTCTTCCTTGTGCTCGCCGCGCAGTATGAGAGCTGGAACCTGCCACTGGCGATCATCTTGATCGTGCCCATGTGCCTGCTGTCCGCCGTCGGTGGCGTGTGGCTGCGTGGCATGGACAACAACATCTTCACGCAGATTGGTCTGGTTGTGCTGGTCGGTCTCGCAGCAAAGAATGCCATCCTCATTGTCGAGTTTGCCAAGCAAAAGCAGGACGAGGGCATGAACCGTTTCGATGCGGCGGTGGAAGCCTGCCGTCTGCGTTTGCGCCCGATCTTGATGACCAGTTTTGCCTTCATCCTGGGCGTGGTGCCGCTGGTGCTCGCCACGGGTGCCGGTGCGGAAATGCGACAGGCGCTAGGCACGGCTGTGTTTTATGGCATGTTGGGCGTCACGTTCTTTGGCCTGCTGTTCACGCCCGTGTTTTATGTCGTGCTGCGCTGGCTCGCGGAGCGCCGCCAACCTTCTGCTTCCTGATGATGACTGTTTTACCACGCAAGGGCACCAGCCCAAGGAGTCGCGACATTCCTGTCGCCAAGGATTCGGGACATTCCTGTCCCGGCAGTGCGCTTCGTGATGGGGGACAAGAATGTCCCCCGGCCTTGGGGACAAGAATGTCCCTGCTCCTTGTCATGATGTCGTTGGCTGGCTGCACCGTCGGCCCACGCTATCAAGAACCCAAGCCCGATGCACCTGGCAGCTTTGCAACGATACCAGCGGGCGCTTCAACATCGGCGGACTCGCAATGGTGGAAGCGCTTCAATGACTCGCAGCTCAACTCATTGATCACTCAAGCCGAAGAGCAAAATCGTGATCTCAAAGTCGCCGATGCACGCTTGAAGGAAGCGCGCGCACTGTGGACGCAGGCGCGCTACGACTTGTTGCCCACGGTCAACAGCGGCGCAGGCTACTCGAACTCGCAGGCCAGCAAGGCTCAGTCTTTCAGCGGTACGACGCAGCGCTCGGAGCTTTACGATGCAGGCCTGGATGCCACCTGGGAACTCGATTTGTATGGCCGTGTGCGCAATGCCGTGAAGGCCGCGCTTGCCACCGAGGAAGCCGTGCAGGCCGAGCGCGATGCCTTGCTGATCGCTCTGCGTGCGGAGGTCGCGGTGAACTATTTGTTGCTGCGCGGTGCGCAGGCGCAGCTCAACGTCGCCGAGCAAAACGCAACCAACCAAGCCGACTCGTTGCGCATTGCCGAGGCGTCGCTTCAAGGTGGACGTGGCACGCAGCTCGATGTCGCTCGCGCTCGTGCGCAATGGAATGCGACGCTGGCCAGCGTGCCGCAGTTCCAGACCAGCATCGACCAGAGCGCCCATCGCATCGCGGTGCTGTGCGGTGTCGCGCCATCGGCGCTGCGTGGTCAGCTTCGAGGTGCCAAGACGATGCCGAGCACGCCGTCGAAAATCAGCTTATCAAAGCCGACCGACGTGCTGCGTCAGCGCCCGGACATTCGTGTCGCCGAGCGCAACCTTGCCGCAGCGACGGCCCGTGTTGGCATCGCCGCCGCCGACCTGTTTCCACGCGTGACCTTCAATGGCAGCATCGGTTTGGAAGGCAGCACGTTGAGCAACGTCGCGCGCAGTGGGGCCGCGGGTTACAACATTGGCCCGCGCCTCAGTTGGCCCGCGTTTGATCTCGGTCGTGTGCGCCAGCAGGTGAAAGCAGTGGGTGCTCGTGCGGAAGCCGCGCTGGCCACCTATGAGCAGACCGTCCTGCAAGCGCTGGAAGAAGCCGAGAACGCCCTGACTGAGTATGATCGCGAGCGCCTGCGCCTGAGCTACCTGCGCGAGTCGTCGAAGTCCGCCGAAGAAGCCGCGTCATTGGCCCGCCAGCGCTACAAGGATGGCGTTGCTAATTTCCTGGATGTGCTGGATGCCGAACGCGTCGCACTTCAGGCGCAAAACGATGCTGTCGCCAGTCAGGTGCGAGCTGCGACCGCGTGGGTCACGGTGAACAAGGCGATGGGGCGCTAGACGCTAGACCAGAAAGTCTGCGACTTTAGTCAGAACCTTTTTACGCCCCCACGCTCCGCAGCCTGAGGCTATTCAAGATCACACACAAACTGCTCAAACTCATCGCTGCACTTGCGATCATGGGACTGAGCAGCCAACCGGTCAGTGGGTAGAGCACACCGGCGGCGAGCGGGATGCCAAGGCCGTTGTAGAGGAAGGCGAACCAGAGATTCTGGCGGATGATCTTCATCGTGGCGCGGCTGACGTTGAAGGCTTGCAGGATGCCGCCCAGGTCACCTTTCATCAGGGTGATGTCGGCGCTTTGCATGGCCACGTCGGTGCCGGTGCCCATGGCGATGCCGACCTGCGCGGCGGCGAGAGCGGGGGCGTCATTGATACCGTCGCCTGCGACGACGACCTTGCGCCCCGCGTCGCGGGCTCGATACACCTCGCACAGCTTCTCTTCGGGTGTCACCCCGGCGACGACTTCATCAATGTTGAGGTCCATGGCCACGCGCTGCGCAGTGCTGGCGTGATCGCCGGTCAGCATGACCACGCGCAGGCCCAGGGCTTGCAGACCTTTCACTGCTTCTGCTGTGGTTTCCTTCAGCTTGTCGCCGACCGCGAACAGACCGGCCACCTTGCCATCGACCGCGATGAAGATGACAGTGTGCGAGAGCTTTTGCAGTCGATCTGCCTTGTCGAGCAAGTCGTCTGAGAGGCGCACATTGGCCATGCCCATCAGAGCTTGCTGACCAATGGCGACTTCATGCCCGCGCACCTTGCCGGCGACACCGACGCCGGGCAGGGCGACAAATTGATCCACGGGGGAGAGGCGAATCTTGCGCTCCTCGGCGGCGTTCACGATGGCACGGGCGAGCGGATGCTCGCTATTGACCTCCAGCGCGGCGGCCCATTCCAGCAGGTCTCGGGCGTTGAACCCGGCCAGCGGATGCATCAGCGCCATGGCGGGCTTGCCTTCCGTGAGCGTGCCGGTTTTATCAAGCATGAGAGTGTCAACGCCCTCCAGTTTCTCCAGTGCTTCAGCATGCTTGATTAGCACGCCAAGCTGAGCGGCCCGACCAATGCCAACCGTGACGGCCATGGGTGTGGCCAAGCCAAGTGCGCAGGGGCAGGCGATGATGAGCACCGCGACCGCGTTGATGAGGCCATAAGCGATGGAAGGCTCGGGTCCGTATTTCCACCACAGCAGGAAAGTCAGCACCGCGATCAGGATCACGAGCGGCACGAACCACGAGGAGATCTTGTCAGCAAGCCGTTGCACGGGCGGGCGGCTCTGCTGTGCGGTCTCCACGAGCTTGACGATCTGGCTGAGCATGGTTTCGCTGCCGATCTTGTCCGCGCGCATGACGAAGGCACCTTCGCTGTTCATGGTGCCGCCGGTCACGCGGCTACCTTTGATTTTTTCGACGGGCATCGGCTCGCCTGTGAGCATGGCTTCATCGACAAAGCTGGTGCCGTCCACCACCACGCCGTCCACCGGCACGCGCGAGGCGGGCTTCACGCGCAGCAGGTCGCCGGGTAGCACGCGGTCCAGGGCGATCTCTTCATCGCCGTCCTTGCCGACTTGCCACACGGTCTTGGGCGCGAGCTGCATCAGAGATTCCAGCGCTTTCCCTGTGGCCTGCGTGGCGCGGGCTTCCAGGACTTGGCCGATCAGCACCAGCACGGTGATGACGGCCGCCGATTCAAAATACACTGCCACGTCGCCATTGTGCCGCAGAGCATGAGGAACGAGGCTGGGCGCGACAGTGACCGCCACGCTATAAAGCCAGGCGGCGAGCACGCCCAAGGAGATCAGCGTGAACATGTTGAAGCGCAGCCGCAGCACTGATTGCCAGCCTTTGAGTAGCAGTGGCGCACCGCACCAGAAGACGACAGGCGCGACCAGGACCATCTGGACCCAAGCGGGCAACGAGAAGCCATGCAGGCCTGGCATGTGATCAGTCATCGTGGCCAGGAAGACGGGCAGGGTCAGCCCCAGTCCCCACCAGAAACGGCGCAGCAGGTCTCGGGACTCATCTTCTCCACCGCAGCACGAGGCCTCGCTTTGTTTCGGCGCAGGGGTGGGATGGCAGCAGTCGGACATGATGAGTCTCCATTGAACGTGGAACCGCCCGCTGTCGAATGCTGATGCGGCGCGTTGGTTGCTCAATTCAGCTTGAACAGCGCCTGGGTGTATTGCGCTTCATCCAGGCCTGGAAAGACAGCCACCCGGTCAAAGGCGGGGCCTTCGAGTTGCTTGACGGTTTCGGGTTGATCCGTGAGCGCGCTCGGGCGGTGCCCCATGATGATGAAGAGCGGTCGCTGCTCGGTGGTGGCGCGCTGCTTCAGTTGTTCGAAAGTGGTCGTGTCACGCAGCACGACGGTCAGCGGATCATAAATCGGGGCATTGCTCCAGAGCGCACCGATCAATGGCTTCTTCGCCTGTTCATCGGCCATGAAATGCGGATATACGGAGCCCCGCAACTGCACGATGGCTGCGCGTTCCTCGCCCTTGCTGCGACCCTGGCAATCCAGCGTCAGCGCAGTGGTCATGCGTGTGGCCACACTGCACAGCACAAAGGCGGCGAGGAGCCGTGGCCAGCCGTGCAGCCGAACCTGTGACAGCAAGGTGAGCACGCCCTGGCCAATGGCGCAGAGCACCACCGGCATTGAATAAAAGACATACCAGTGGTTCAAGTAGCGACCCTGCCGCGCCATGTCTGCCCAGCCGAGCAGCACAGCGAGCACGCCTGCGATAGCAAGCAGCCGTCGCGCGCCGCCCTGACTGATCAAGCTGCACCAGCCGAGACTAGCGATGAGGATGGCATTCGCGATGGCCAGCCACCAGTTGGCACCCTGGCCCAGATAGCGTGTCAGAGCCAAGCTGTCGGGATTGGCTAGATCGGCGTTGGCCCAGCGCCCCCCGAACAGCAGGTGGCTGCCGATGTCCTGCCACCAGCCCAGCGTCATCGTGCCGCGCAGGCCAGGCACATTTTTGACCGCCTCCAGCAACTGCGGGAAAAGTGGCAGCATCAGCGGCAAGGCCAACATCACCGCCAGCACGCCCACCACGAGTAGCCTCACAAGCGGCTCCAGACTCGCCCGCTTCAACCGCCACTGCCAGAACTGGTGCAGCACCAGTGCGCCGTTCAGAGCAACCACCCAATACAGGCACCCAGGGAAAGCATAGAGGCTCAAGAAATTGCCAAAGCCGTAGCCGAGCCAGTCCCGCCACCGCCCGTGCTTCATGGCTCGCTGAAGGAAAAAAATCATCAGCGCGATACCCAGCACCATCAAGCCGTAGCCGCGCGCCTCTGTGCTGTAGCGCACGTGCCAAGCGTGCAGCGCACCGGCGAACATCGTGGCGCAGCCAGCGGTGCTGCCAGCCATCTCACGCATGGCCAAGCCCAGCACCAGTAGCGAGGCGAGCCCAGCGATAAAAGTCGGCAAGCGCGTGGCCCACTCGCAGACCTCGCCATCGGCACCGCCCGCCAATGATTTCCAACTCTGATAGCTGAGCCGCGAGAGCAGGGAGTGCGGCTGGGAGTTGTTGCCTGGGCCGTTAAACCACAAGGTTTCGGTCCAGGTAGCCGCGTCCCATTTGAAGGCGTCACTGCCTGGTGAGATACGCTTCAGTTCACCCGAGGTCATGCGCACGAAATTGTGCGCTTCGTCATTGTAAAAGCTCAGGCTCAATCGTGGGGCGCGGTAGCTGGCTGCGCCGACCAACAAGAAGGCGGCGATGATCCAGAAGCGACGGCTTGGGGACGAAACGGGTGCAGTTGACCGAACCGTCCCCACCCACCAACGAACGCTGAGCGCGAGCACGGCGGCGAGCACTAGATCAACGACGAGCCCGCGCCAGACCCAGACTTGCACGAGGTGCTCCAGCTTGATCTTCTTGCCCACCTTCTCCGCATTTGCCATGGCCTGCGGCCAAGTGTGGGCGGTCGCCAAAACCATGATGAGCAAGGCCGCTGCGACTCCACCCAGGATCAAAGCGAAACGAATCGCGATGCGGCGCTGATCGGGATCGGTGGGCAGGAGCTTGGCGAACATGAGAAGGACAGGTGAGGACTTCATGCCAGTCGGCGTGAAGTTTCAATTCGCAACTTGCCTTATCGCACCCTCATTACTCTTTCGCCTTCTTGGCTTTGCCTTTTCCTTTGCCCTTGGCGGGGGCGGCAACACTGACTTCGTTCTTGATGCCTGCCTTCACTTCATCCCACTTTGGATTCTTGGTAGCTTCCCAGATCTTGAAATTGCGGAACAGTACGGACTGGCCCGCAACGGTCACGCCTGGGCTAGCCTTCGGCTGGTTGAAAAGGGCGTTGCTGCCGTAGCCGATGATGCTGTCCACCTTGCCCAGCAGGGTGTCGCCTACTATTTCCATCCGCACGGTGTGCCAGTCGCCGTCGGCAAGTTCAGCCTTCACGCGGTGGAAGACGATGCCCTTGTCCGGCCCGGCGTGGTCGTTGTCATCCCGCTGCACGGTGACGGCAGTCGGGGTCAAAATGATGCGCGCCATGTGATCTTTGACCGCGTTCAGGGACAGCGTGGTGGACTTTGCACCATCGAATTTCACCTCCACTTGGATAATGCAATCAGTGAGCGCTAGGGTGGCCCGTAGCACTGCGCCGTGCTTATCGGCCTCCAGTTCAGAGCCGCGCAGCGCGCTGTCAGTTGCTTGCCACTGGCCCTTGGCGGCCTTCCAAGGGGCAGCAGGAGTAGAGTCGAGCTTGGCATCGAGGAATAGCTTGCCTGGAATGGCGAGCAAGGGTTCTTCGGCGATTGCGAAAGGCGCGGAGAAGGTCAGCGCGACAGTGGCGAGAAGGAGTGTGTGTGGAAACATGTGGCGCGTTGAAACGCGGCACGGCCCTCCATCTCACAGAGAAAAAGAGTGCTGCCAGGGGACCGCAGCAGAGAGTAGGCATGCTGCCGTTGCTACCTTCCGGTCCTGGCGGGGTTCACAAGCTCCAAACTCCACGACCCCTGACAGCGGGTACGACGCTAGGCGCTGAGGTCGTTGCGCACAAGCGGGAAAAGGGCTTTTGCCGAGTGCCAAAAACGCTAACTCTGCGTCGCAGGCGAAGAATGCAAGGAACTAACGAGGAACCTCAAAATTTATGTTGTCGAAAATCAGCCCTTCCGATAGAACTTCATTTCGCTCAACATCGCACCACTGTATATCTCCCCATGGTCTGGAAACTTCTCTCTGGCATCTCGGCAGCCTGCCTCGCCGTGGCGGCATACTATGCCTTCATCAGCAAAAACGACATCAACACGGAGCGTGAGGGCGAAAAACGCGCCATCGCAAACCTGTCTGAAGTCAGCACCCGCAAGGCTGCAGCGGATGAAAAACTGAAGCAAAAGCAAGAGCAGCTCGTCGCGCTGAACCTGGACCTGGAAAAAGTCAAAGGTGACGTGGTAGCCGCTGCCGCTGAGGCTCAGGAAAAGGAAGCCGCCTTGCAGTTGGTGAAGACCAATCTGGAACAGACCTCGCAGCAACTGGCGGCGGTCGAGAAAAAGATCGAAGAAGCAGGCGACATCGAGAAGCTGCTGGCCCAAGTCAATGCTTTGAAGAAGGACAAGGAAGCTGCAGAATCCGCCCTGGCTGCCGAAAATCAGCAGGTGGAGCAGGCCAAGGAGCGCGTGGCCTCGCTGCAGAAGCAGATCGAAGTCAGCCGCGAAGCTGAATCTCGTTCCCGCAAAGGTGAATTGGAGCCAGGTTTCACGGCTCGCGTGGCTCAGGCATTCTCCGAATGGGGTTTCACCGTACTGAACAAGGGTAACGCCGGTGGCATCATCGCCAATGCTGAACTCGACGTGAAGCGCGGTTCTGATATCGTTGCCAAGCTCAAGGTGCGCAATGTCGAGCAAGCCATCTCCGTGGCCGACATCGTTCCAGGTAGCCTCGGTCAAGGTGACGCGATTCGTGCTGGAGACTTGGTCGTGGCCGCCCCGGTCGTGAAGAAAGAAGTTGCTCCTCCTTCGCCCCCACCCTCGACGGAGCGCTCACCCGCCGTTGCTCCAGCGCCCGCTGCCGGTGCTGATCCCTTCGCAGCGCCAGGCGCGGCCCCTGCGGCAGCGCCAGCCATGGCTGATCCATTTGGTGCACCTGCCGCCGCTCCGGCTCCCGCACCAGCTGCTGATCCTTTCGGGGCTCCAGCTGCTCCTGCGACAGGCGCAGGCACTCAGGCCTCGCCTTCCACGGCCGACCCCTTCGCCAAGCCCTGATTTGTTTCTTAACTTCCGCACTTCTTACTGCTCTCTATGACCAAGGTTCTTCTACTTCTCAGCGCCGTTGTGATGGCGATCGCTGGCGTCTTCGCCTATCAAAATGGCCGCGCCTACAAGGAGGTGCGTGAGCGCACCAAGACCAATCATGTCAAGATTCGCACCGGTTTGGCCACTCTGCAGGAAGCAGTGGACGGCGTTGCCAAGGTGACGGGTGACATCGCGGGTGTTTCCACCCAGAAGGAAACAGAAGATGAAAAGCTCAAGTCCAACAAGCTGAAGATCGCCCAGACCGACAGCGAAGCAAAGCGGGTGGAAGAAGAGTTGAAGGTCAAATCGGGCAAGATGGCTGAGCTCAATTCTAAGCTGAACTCGCTGCCAGCGGGCTTCAACCCCAAGACCATCGCGGAAGACTTGAACAAGATTAAGCAAGAGATTGTTGAGCTTCAGACTCAGGCGGAAGCCAAGAAGCAGGAAGTGGCTGCCGAGGACAAGAAGGTCGACGAAGTGAAGAAGGGGCTGGACGAGATCGTGACACGCATCGTCTCCCGCAAGAAGTCCTTCGATCGCAACTCGCTGACCGCTCGCGTGGTGGCCGTGAATAATGACTGGGGTTTCGTGGTGATTGATGCTGGCGAAAAAGAGGGCATCACGCCTGATACCAAGCTCTTGATTACCCGTGGCACCGCTACCGTTGGTAAGCTCAGCATCCTGAGCGTAGACGGTGGTCGTACGGTGGCCAACATCCTGGGCGATACCCTCGCTCCTGGCATGGCCCCTGCGCCCGGCGACAAGGTGATTCTGGAAAACCTCTTCCAATAATTCCCTCATCCCTCTCCATCGTTCCCTGATGAAAGACCTCGTGACTCGTTCGCTGTTGACTGCGCTATTGCTGGCCGCGGTGCCTGCCTGCGAAAGCAACAAGCCCAAGAAGCCTAAGCCCGTCCCACCTTCCTCGGACCTCAGTGGTCAGCCCTGGAATCGTCCCCGCAGTTGGGAAAATGGTGGCCGGTTCGGTGGTATGATGCCGCAGTCCCGCTAGGACTTGCCTCACCTAAATTGATTGTTTCAAGCCCGAAGCCGGCTACGGCTTCGGGTCTGTTTTTTAGCGGTGCTTGTGAGTGCCGTTCTGGCCAAAAGCGCAGGCGCACTCAGTCGTCGTCCATGGGCTTGGAGATGCTGCTGAACTCCAAGGGAAAGCGCCGGGCAAGGGCTTTCGGGGTGATGTAGGAAATGAGCTGCGCCTCCTGCCAGTCAGCCAGACCCCAGTATTCGTGAGGGAGTCCCATGATCACGGCGGTGCAGGTGGGCATGCGTGGAACACCAGCGCGGGCCAGCATGCGGTCACAGAACTCGTGCAACCCCGGATTGTGTCCCACAAGGACCACATGTTTCTTTGCTTCGTCCACGTCGCGCGTCACAGTGAGGATCGTGTCTGAAGCGGCCAAGTAGAGACGCGAATCCAATATCAAATCCGTTGGAGCAAGGCCGAAGGCGTCGCGTGCGAATAGGGCGGTGGTGAGCGTGCGAATGGCAGAACTGGAGATGATGCACTCCGGGCGGGTCATAAGCGCTTCCTGGCCGCTGCCGCCGAAATAGGTCTTTTGTAAAAAAGAGCACACGGCCGCCGCGGCCAGCTTCCCACGCTCATTGAGCGGTCGGTCGTGGTCATTCAGTCCTGGGTGATCCCAGCTGGACTTGGCGTGACGCAGGACAGTCAGATACTTCATTGGAGCTAACAAGGCATTGGCTGTGCCATTGTGCTTAGCCGTTGTCAACTGAGGGTCTTCACCCCGGATGAAGGCGAATCGGACAAAGAGGTGGACGCTGTTGGCTGTCCTGCGGAACGTGCACTGTGCCTGACTTGCCATCTTCTTCTCTGCCCATGTGTGAAAAGCGCGTCCCTTGGTGGTTGTGGCTGCAGGTTCTGTGTCTGGATGCGCCGCTGGTTGCGGTGCTGTGGGGGGCGGCTCTCGGAAAGAGTCACTATCTGCACCTGCCACCTGTTTATTTGTGGGTCCTTGGCTTGGCGACTTGGCTGATTTACCTGGTGGACCGAGTAGCAGACCATGAGCCAGGGCGGTCGCCTGAGAGTGCGCGGCATCGGTTTTGCAAGCGGTATCAACCCTGGGTCTGGGCGGTTGTGGCGGTCGGTGGTGTGGGGCTGGGCTGGCTTGCACTATCCCGCCTGCCGGTAGCGCTGGTCGGACAGGGGATGGTGATTGCGATGCTGGCCACGCTCTATTTAGCGGTGTTTGCGGCACGGCGAAAAGCCTGGCTTCATGGCCTGCTGCTGGTGATCGCCCTCGGCATGGCCGTGATTTTCATATTGCAAATGCCCGGTTCTAGTGAGGGGGTTCGGGGGTGGCGACTGGGCATCGCTGCGGTCGTGGTTTTCATCTTCATGCGCTTACTGGTCCATCGTGACCGCGAGCTAAGGTTGCTCAAGACTTTCAAAGAGCCCCTAGCCGCGCTGCTCTTCACACTGGGCTGTTCTGCGGGCGTGCATTTTTGGACGCCCCCTGAGCATGGCGTGCAGTGCGCTGAGACTTGGCTGTTGTGGGGTCTATTCGCCTTGAACTTGTGGTGCATCTCGGCGGCTGAGCATTTCCATGCCGCGCCGGATCGGTCGGTGCCGGTTGACCTTTCGATGCTTGCCATTGCCCTGGTGAGCGCTGGCGAGTGGCTCAAGGGTAGCCATGCGAGCGCCGGCGTTGTGATTGAGTGTGTGCAGCTGTCGGCGCTCTTGCTGGCGTTGCTGCCTTTGTGGATGCGACGGATACCGCTGCCACTCTATCATGTGCTGGCGGATGGTGTCTTGGTGTTGCCGCTTGGCAGGCTGTTTTGGCGACTGTCAGAATGAAGTTCGTTTAAAAATTATCACTTCAAGTTTTGCTTTTTCCTCATTTTTCGCTGAAATTTTAGTGCTTCTATGCATCAATTCCTAAAACTCCTCAGTTAACGCCCCTGCCTTCATGAATTTTCCCGACCGATACATAGGCAAAGCCTTCCGCGATGTACTGCTGCTTGGGGCGGTCCTGGCGCTGATCAACTACCTGGCCGCCCTTTCAGATTTTGGCTGGATGCGCCTGAATCCGAGTCCCTGGCTTTTGCTACCGGCTTTAATCGGTGTTCGTTATGGTGTGATCGCAGGCGTGCTGGCGGGGCTTGTGGGCGGTGTCGGCATTGCCGCGGTGAATGCGGGCATGTCCAGTCTGAACACGCACCAGTATGTGCAGCAGCATTCCTATTTTTTCGCACTGCTCATCCTGGCTGGTTATCTGGCGGGTGAATGCCAGCGCTTTCTGTGGAAGGATAACCTGAGTCTGCGCACGCTGACCGACCGACAAGCCGACGAGAATGCTCGGCTGCGCGCGGAGTTGGACATTGCCCGCGAAACTCGGCAGCAGTTGCAGCAGCATCTAGCGCTGAATCACGCGGAGATGACCGGTTTGGATGAGGATCTGCGGAAGGTCATTGGTGGGTCGGGGGATGGCCTGTTTGAGCGGTTCCTGGCTGCCGCCCAGCAACACACGCAGGTGGTTTCGGCGGCGTTTTATCGGCGCCAGGCTGGGGCTTTACAGCAGGTCGCGGTGCTCCACGCGACAGAACGCCTTCCCGCCATGCTGTCCTTGGCCGAGGCACCCATGGCTCGTCGGGCATTGGAAGAGCGTATGCTGGTTTCCGTCGCCTCAGCGGTCGAGTGCTCTAGCACGCAGCCGTATTTGGCGGCCTTGCCTTTTGAGGACTCCGAGGGTGAGGGTGTTCTCCTGATTCAAGACATGCCTTTGCGGACTTTTAACTGGGCGTATCTGGCCCGCGTGGAGCTGATGTTGCAGTGGGTGCTGGCGCTGAAGCAGCACCGCGATGACTTGGCGGGTGAAGGGCAGCAATTGGCGACTATCAAGGCTTTTCGACTAGCGGTTGAGAGTGCGCTCGTTGCTGAGCAGGTGCATCACGTGCCATCGGTTGTGGTGCGGGCTGATTTCCAAGACGCGCAGGTGGCGCTAGGTAGCAAGGTGGAGCTGGGCTTGCTAAAATTGCTGCCGTCTACGGCGGTGGCTGCGCAACTGACTGATGGGGGCAGCTTGCTCGTGCTGCTACCCTTCGGTGGTAAGATGGAGGCCACCGCCTTGATTCGAGAATGGCAGAGCACGGGCATGCAGCTTCGGGCCAGTCACTACCTCGTCGCTGGCACTTCGGAACTGGATGAGTTCTGGCAGCATGTAGCGCAAGCTTGAGCGAGGGACTGTCGCTATGGAAAACTCCTTCGCCATCCTCGTGCTCGTCGGGCTCGCAGCACTACCGTTGCTTTTTTCCTGGCTGATCGTGGTCTTGCCCTCCAAGCGCCGCGAGGCTTTGGGCCTCATCGTGGCGAATCCGCTGCACGCAGCTCCGCTGGCCAATGTGCAGTCCGTCATTCCACAGCCGCTGGTGGCGATGAGCCGGCAGTTGAGCAGTGCGGCCATGACGGCGTTCATCGTTGGTATGCGCCACCTGCCAGTGGAGCAGGCCGCCCCTTTGCTATCGCGCTACATGCGCTGCGATGATCCGGCGCTGCAATTGTATGCTCAGAGTCTCTTGGCGCAGGGACAGGAGCGCTGGCAATCGAATTCGACTGCACTGCGCCGTGCTCCTGAGGACGATGCACGCGCCGCTGCTTGGCTCCTGGAAGCGGGTC
>Ga0247834_1003586_pt1 | contig 20939 bp, 28 predicted proteins | sample LaCruzMarch2015__8_FD_187118 | JGI IMG/M metagenome (GOLD analysis project Ga0247834, IMG submission 187118) | Freshwater microbial communities from meromictic Lake La Cruz, Castile-La Mancha, Spain - LaCruzMarch2015_12m | ecosystem: Environmental > Aquatic > Freshwater > Lake | place: Spain...
CTTTTTATCTTCTCAATATATATATATATATTTACCTTATAGTTATATATTTAATGTTTAATAAGTTTATATTTTAAAAATATTTGTATATATGCATGTTAAAGATTGTTAAATGTATTTTAATAGTTATAGTAATAATTATTATAGTTTTAATTTATAGTATAAATATATATATATATATATATTTACCTTATAATTATATGTTTAATGTTTAATAAGTTTATATTTTAAAAATATTTGTATATATGCATGTTAAAGATTGTTAAATGTATTTTAATAGTTATAGTAATAATTATTATAGTTTTAATTTATAGTATAAATATATATATATTATAAAGTATCAAATAGTTATATTACTATATATTAAATTTATATATAAAGTTCATAACTGGGTTTATCTGTAGTGGTATTCATAATTTAAATTACAAATTAAAGTAATTATATTTCATGTTATATCTTGTAATCTTAGTTAAATTAATTTTTAACAAAAAGTAAATTTTTTTCAAAAAATTAAAAAAAATTGATCACTAAACATCAAATAGTGTTTTTTATTTTAAACGATTTAACCTTAAATAGCTTATATCAAAATTTTCTAACAGATGAGCTAGTAAAAGTATCCCTAATCAGTTCTATTAATTCTGAACAAATTCTTTTAAAATCATCTTTAAACAGCTATTATAGTTACATCGTATACTCAAACTACGGATATATAATCAGCAGTTATAACGTAAATGACGTCTCCCAACTTTATTATAATTTCTATACATTTTTTAAAAATTTTTTAAAGATAAGTTTTATTGTTTTAGTTTTATATTTTATTTTCTTTTTAAGCAATATACAAAATTATGTATCTCAAATAAAAGCATTAAATTCCTTTTCTAAACTTTTTATCTTAAATGAAAGTGAAAAAGAGGTTGGACCTGTAGATGACTTTTTTTTATTTGCTATTTTATTTTTATTAACTTTAGTGTCATTTATTATTACGTCGTTTGTTATTATCTTAGTAGACACCAACCTGTTTATCTGATCATTTGTAGCACTTTTTATAGTATCTCTTTTAATACTAACAGTACCTCTAAATCTTTTCTTAGATTACGGACTTATGTTTTTCGCTTATATAAGAGGTTCGGCATCTAGTGGTAATTTATTAAAAGAGGTCTTGTTTGATATGATCTCCACGTTTACTGTATTTATACGTTTTGTTATTCAAAATATTAGATTTTTATTTATCTTCTCAGCGATTTTTGAATTATTAGAGTGGGTTTTTTCTAATAATAGTTCTTTATTTTTAACTAATTATATTATTCAAAATAATATATTTGTTAATACTAATTTGCAACACTCTTCAGGAAATATGAATATTTTAATTATTAATAGCCTACTATTTATTATTATGTACTTATACTATTTTCTTCATTTATTATTTTTGTTATTAGTTCAAATTACTATTTATATTGGTATTTCTGTTTGATTATTTTTTTTTCTATATTCGACGAAGTTTTTAACAAAATATGAAAAATATTTTTTTTTAAAAAAATAAATTAAATGAATCTTTTAAACGTATCATTGCTTACAAGTTTTTTAATCTTTTTTATTAACTTAACTATTATTACAGTTTCCAGACGTTTTTTAACTTATAAGGGTTTGCAATTCTTATCATTAGTTAATAACAGTTTATTTTTTGTTACTTGTTTATACCTATGACCTCAGTATACTATCTATGGTGCTACTGAAGTTATCTCTTGAAAATTAAATAATGTAAGTTGAATTAATATAAATTACGAAATTTTATTAAAAACCTCTACATTATCTTTTTTATTTTCCCTACTCGTCAGCGTTATTGGATTGGCTACAAATTTTTATATTTTAAATTATTTCAAATTTGAAGAGAGAGGGGAAGAGTTTATACTACTTATTAATTGATTTGAATTCTCAATGATATTTTTAGTATTAAGTAACAATTTCTTTTCGATACTTCTTGGATGGGAGCTTATAGGATTGACATCATTTTTGTTAATAAATTTTTGAAGATTTAAAACTACAACCTTAGGTTGCAGTTTTAAAGCGTTTACTTTTAATAAGGTTAGTGATATATTTTTGATGGTAGCATTTTGTCTGCTTTGAGGTTCCTTTAAAACATCAGATATAGACGTTCTACTAACTCTAATACAGCTTAACCCAACTAATCACTCCGATATTATTTTTATTAGTTGCTCTTGTATTTTTATAGCTAGTTCTATAAAATCAGCCCAATTCCTAGGACATTTGTGACTGCCTGATTCTATGGAAGCCCCAGTTCCAGCATCTTCTTTGATTCACAGTGCTACTTTAGTTTCAGCTGGTATCTATTTACTCCTAAAGTTTCAACCGCTATTTATCGCTTCAAACATCATGAATTTTATTTTTTTTTATGGAAGCTTTACAGCAGCCTTCGGTGGTATTGGTGCTGCATCTCAAACTGATATGAAAAAACTTTTAGCATTTTCTACAATTAGTCATTGTGGCTTTATTATAGCCTCGATTAGCTTAAATAACTTTATTGTCACTGTTACATATTTATATTTACACGGTTTATTTAAAGCCGTTACCTTTTTCTGTGCAGGTTCTATAATAAAAGTTAGTAATAGTCAAGACACCAGACAAATGGGCATGTTAAAAAATCAATTAGTACATACTATAATGCTAATAGTGGCTGCGATAAATTTAGGCGGACTTCCATTTACGTTCGGTTATCTTTACAAATACTTATTTTTATATAATCTAATCATTACACCTGTTAGTTATATCAGTTACGGATTTAGTATAATCGGAATGCTATGTGGTATTGTTTATGTGTATAAATTAATTTATTATAGTTGTTTTGATTATAGAAAAGGATCTTATCCTATTATATACATGTATTTACAATCTAACAAAAATTTATTTAAAAAACTTTTTTTTAACTTTACATATTTTAAAGTTATTGCATTTACTGTAATATACTTGTTTTCAATTTTATTCTATATTATAATAAAATATTACATTTTAAAGAATTATATAATAATTAATTATTCCAATACTTTCTATATTAATGAATTTTTATACTTACAAAATATAATCAACAGTAAATCATACTTAGTATCAATTTATTATACTCTTTTTGTTTTAGTAACAACTATACTTATGCTTCAAAACTGAAGAGGATCTTCAACATCAAGCATTAAATCAAAAATCTTAGCATCGGTATTAGGTATATTAGTATTTTTAATGTTAACAAATAAATTACTTCTGTACTTTAATATTATTAGTTGTTTTTAATATAAATATGTTAAAATATTTTTATATCTTTATATTGCTATACCATACTAATATTGTTTTAAACTCTTTCGTCAACTTAATGATATCAACAATCTCTTCCTTTAACTATAAACTTGGAAGCTCATATAGTAACGTAAAGTTTTTTTTTGATACGTTCTACTCTTTATACCTCAACTCAGGTAAAATGTCTAAAATACTAATAAGTATTGTTGGGAAAATAGTTTAAAGGTAAAACTACAGTCTTCAAAACTGTCATTATGGGTTCGATTCCTGTTTTTCTCGTTGTTTAAAATTATGCAAACGTATATTATATATATAGTACTGGTTACTAAACTTAATCCTGTTTATTTAAAAAAATTAAATATATTTTTTTGAAAGCCAAGTAATAATAGAAACTTATATAAAAAACTTATTTAAATGATACATTTAAAACATTACTATATTTTATTCAAAATAAAGAATCGCTTAACACGAAAAAATATTTGAATTGATTTTATTTTTAAATTTGAAGACAGAATTGATTTTCAAAAAAAAATTAATAATTACTTGTCCACACTATTCATTAGTAATCACTCTAGCTTCTTTGATAACCACTACTCAATACTCTCTAAAGGTCTTAAATTGTTAAAAATTTCGGTAAAAAAATTAATTTTTACAAAACAGCATAGTTTAAAGTCTCTTTACTCTAGTATAAGTACTTATTCTTTACTATTTTTAAATATTTCAAAATGAATATTAATTCCATCAGTTATAAGCGGGTTATATTTTTACTCGTCTTTATTTTTTATACAGATTGATTTTACCAAACAAATTGCTGTATGATTTGTTATTATGATCATATTTTATATTTTAATGAGCACCTTTAATAATTTTTTAAATAAATATAAATACGGAAAATTTACATCTGCTATTCAAAGATTTTGAAAGCGTACAGGTATGACATTTTGATTAATAGAGGGTTTTTTATTTTTACTATTTTTTTACTACTTCCTTAATAGTTCTCAGGAGCCTCTCTATATGTATGATTATTCTAGTTTAAACCAAGAATTATTAATTCAATTAAAAACTTCTTACAAAAGTTTAATATTATTATCTTTAGCTATTTATTTTAGTTATATTTTAATGTTAAACAATAATTATTTAACTTATTATCAAAATATTATATTATTAAGTTTAATTTCACTAATTATTATCTATAATTTATATATTGAAAGCTATCAATTTGTTTATGTTTTAACATATTATACGGATAAAAATTGAAACTTTGATTCAAGTAATCAATTATGAATATTAGAATCTGAACAAAATAATATTAGAGTTAAACAGCAGTACTTTATTCTATGTCTAATAGCAAAATATTGACATTTTATTTTTATTTTTATTAGTTGATTATTTTTTTTAATAAAATGTTTTGAAGTTAATAAAATAAACTATGTATTGTTAGGGTACAATATCCAAAATTTATTAATTCTATATATTTTAAACTTATTTTGTCTAGTACAGTGAATAAAATGATTAACAAAAAAGTTTATTGAATTAACATATTATTGATTTCATATACAGTATGATGAGAAATTATTACATTCAATTATTTTAGAAACCTATTCAGTTTTAAAATCCTTGTTAACCACAAGTATGCCTGTCAAGTTTACCTCAATACAACATATGTCTAATGTACTCTATAGTAGTAATGAGTTAACACTGTGAAAATATATTTAATTGTTTAATCTGAGCTTCGTCTCTAGATGAGAATTATTTAGAACTGTTTTTTTTATAGTAATAACCCTCTCTCTTCAGCTTTTAAACTGCCTTGTGCAAAACATTATTATAATTAAAAAGTTTGTAACTAAGAAGTGGGTGTATACTATAAACCACAAGAAACTCGGACTATTATATTTCTATTATTCGTTGGTAACGGCGATATTTGGTTCGTATTTAGCCACCTGTATTCGCTTAGAAATGGCATACCCCGGCAGTCCCTTTTTTAACGGTGATTCTTTAAAGTATCTGCAAGTAATCACCGCACACGCATTAATTATGATTTTTTTTGTAGTAGTTCCTATTTTCTTTGGTGGATTTGCGAATTATTTTTTACCATACCACGTAGGAAGTAAAGATGTAGCCTATCCACGATTAAACAACCTAGGTTTTTGAATTCAGCCTTGTGGCTTTTTACTTATTGCTAAAATGGGGTCTATGAGACTAGAATACTGAACGACTGAACTCAAAACATCTTTTTACTCAGGCTTAGCTAAAGTTGATCATTTTTTACAACAACACATTCTCGATGAATTATTTTTAGATGTTAAAAAAATAACTTCTAATAATGATTACTCAAGAATTTGAAAAATAATAGACGACAGAATGAAACAAGAAGATAAAAGTCAATATACATGATCTGAGTATAGAGCTTTACAAGATAAAATAATTATGCAATTAGAACTACCAAAAACTTCTAAACTAAATATTAACATTTTTGATGAAAATTTTTATAGTTATAAATTAATTTTTTGAAAAGATATTTATAACTCTACAGATACGTTTTGATCTTTGACAAAAAATGCTTTAAAATTAAAAAGACAAAAAAGATTTTTAGTCAAATGTATAAGTGCTAACCAAACTGTAGCGGGTTGAACATTTATCACCCCATTTTCGTCCAATACCGAATATACTGGTTTTGGTATACAAGATATGCTTATTTTAGGAGTATATTACGCAGGTATTAGTACGACCATTAGTATAGTTAATTTGCTAATAACAAGACGTACACTATCTATGCCTGGATTACGAAATCGTCGTATCTTAATACCTTTTGTTACAATTACAATATTATTAATGTTAAGAGCACTATCAGTTATAACCCCTGTCTTAGGGTCTGCAATGCTTATGTTGTTAACGGATAGACACTGAAAAACTTCATTTTTTGATTTTTCTTACGGCGGTGATCCTATATTTTTTCAACATTTATTTTGATTTTTCGGACACCCAGAAGTTTATGTATTAATTATACCTGCATTCGGAATAATTAATTCAGTGTTACCAGCAACATCTTCAAGACGTGTAGCTTCTAAACATCATTTAATATGAGCTATATATATTATGAATTATATGGGTTTTTTAGTTTGAGGACACCATATGTATCTTGTAGGTTTAGATCATCGTAGTAGATCTTTATATAGTACAATTACAATAATGATCTCATTACCAGCAACTATTAAAATGGTAAACTGAACTTATACTTTGGTAAACGGGATGATTAAAAATAATCTTATTTTATATGGTGTTGTTTCTTTTATTTTTTTATTTTTAGTTGCAGGTTTCACTGGTATGTGATTATCTCACGTAAGTTTAAATATATCTATGCATGACACACTTTATGTTGTCGCTCATTTTCATCTTATGTTATCTGGGGCCGTAGTAATGGGTATTTTTGTCGGATTTTACTATTATTACTTCTCTTTAATGCAAACAAAATACTCAAAACTATTTAGTTTTGCACATATAATATACTATACTATAGGACAGTGAACTACTTTTATACCTATGTTTTGAGTAGCATTCTCAGGATTACCAAGAAGATTACATGATTTTCCATTAATTTATTTAGGATGACAATCTATGTCTACAGTGGGACATTTTATATCAATGATAGGGGTGTTTTGTTTCTATACAACACTTTTAGAGTCTAGTTTTGAAAGAAAACTTACTCCAGTAACAATTAATCTAGTACCCCGTTTTTATGTTGATAGTACTTTTATTTATTTAAAAACTATCAATATTAAACTAAACAAAAAAAAAAAAGTTAATCTTTTAGGAAAAAAAACAAGAGTTTATTTTAATAAAAAACTAAGATAACCCCAAAATAACATGAATATTTTTTTATCAAATATAAACATTTTTTTATATAATATAATACTATTTTTAATACTTACGATCATAATCGCAGTTATTACTTTAATTGAAAGAAAAGTTTTGTCTATCATACAGCGTAGAGTAGGTCCTAATTACATTGGTTATAAAGGCCGTCTTCAATTTATTGCGGATGCTCTTAAATTGTTAATGAAACAAATAATTATTTTAAATAAAATTAACAAATTTTTATTTTTAATATTTCCAAGCTTAGTTCTTATTGTGTGTTATCTTTTTTGAATTAATTTAATATGGGGACCTAGTTTAAGTTTATTTGAAATTGAATATAATATATTGTTTATGGGTTTTTTGTCTACTGTGTTTACTATGCTTTTATTTTTAGTTGGTTGAGCTAGTAAAAATAAATATTCTATATTAGCTTCAAATAGAATTATAATAATTAGCTTTAACTTAGAAATTTTTTTAAATTTCATATTTGTATTTTTAATAATATTTTATGAATCTTTTTCATTTTACCAAGCAGTTCAATTACAAGAATCATTAATTAATGGTTTTTTTCTGACGTTGCCTATAATGCCAATAATTATAATTACCTTTTTAATTGAAACAGGTAGAATACCCTTTGATCTTGGTGAATCTGAATCCGAACTTATAGCCGGCCATACAACTGAACTTGGTGGTTTTTTTTTTGCATTATTTTATTTAGGAGAGTATTTTCATCTATATTGTTTCTCCGTCACGTATGTATTATTATTCTTTAATGGATGAAATTAAATGAATTTTTTAAATTTTATTAGTGTACTTTCAATCTTTAAATTAATTCCACTAATCTTAGGTATATTTATATTAAACTCATTCCTACAGGACACATCAACTAGAAAAAAATTTCTTTCATTTTTAGTAATTTTTATTTTATTCATTATTCTTGGTCTATTTTTCAGTTTAGACGGTATTATATTATTGTTCGTTATAAGCGAATTTGTTGTTTTACTTATTTTTTTAATTATATTTTCTCAGTTAACTTCTTTTTCAACACAGACACCTAAAAAAAAAAGTTTCTTATCTATTTTATTTTTAACTTTACTGAATTTCTTTACATATGATACTAATGTATTATTGTATAAATCTTTTTATAGTCAGCAAAGCTATCAACTAAACGATTTTTTTTACTTTTTTAATTATTACTTTGAAAAACAAGCACTATTGACTGTTTTTATTATAATTTTAATAACAATTTATAGTTTATTTTTTATTATACTATATTTTATGTTAAAAACTATACACAACTCTGAAGTTAATAAAAAAGCAAAAATATCTACTTTACGAAAACAAAATCTTTTAAAACAAAGTGTATACAGTACTAAAACAAGATTCTTTCAAAAATAAATGTTTCAAAAAAACTCATTTTCTGTACCTAGTGATTCTAGTGGGATTTTATTAGTTAAGGTCATACAAACTCGAAAATGTAATACTACTCGACACGCTAAAGAGGGAAGATTTCTCCGCGTCGTCGTTAGAAATACCAAAACGTCCTTAAATAAAAAAAAAAAAAAAAAAAGCAGAGCTATTGTGGTACGAAGCTCTCACCAAACAAATACACAAAAAGGAAGATATTTTTGTTTTCAAGATAATGCCTTAGTTTTGTTAAAAAAAAGAATGAATAGTAGGGGTCGTGAGTTACTTGGTCCCACTTGTAAAACTTTAAAAATAAAAAAATTTAAAATAGCTTACAGATGTGTTTTTTAACATAAATGAAATTTTTTTTAGCGTTATTTGATAATACTTTAAACCGACCTTATATAAAGTTTTTGTTTAATATTTTTTTATTAAAAAACAACTTTTATTTTAATTTTAAAAACATAAATTATATTCATTTTTTTACAAACGTAAAAAAATTATTTAAAGTAAAGATATTAAAATTTAATTTTTTTTTTTTTAAGTACTTAGTAATATATTTTACCATATTTAATATAGTTACTCAACTATTAACAATTTTAATTATTCTATAAATGTCTCTCATGAAAGTACTCAATTTAGATTCAACACTAAACTATTATAGTAAGGAAACTACAATTGTTAAAAAAAAAACCAAACACCTGTTTAAAATTGTTAAGAGTATTTATAATCTAAAAAAAAAACATAAAAATTTAAACTTACAGTCCAAAACTGATATCATTAATATTTATTTCACTAATTTTTATTATCTAAACGTTATTCTTAATAATATAACAAAAAAATGATTTATATATAAACTTATATATTAGTCAATAAAAAATTTTAAATGAATTGATTAAATGTTTTTATGCAATATGCCAGAAAAGTTCGTATATTTAATAAAAGTAGATATTCCAGAAACAGACAAAATGTTAGAGCGACATTTTATTTTGCTTTATACATTAACATTGCTGTGATATATTTAGTATTTAGTGTTGTATATAATATAGCTATTTTTTTATCATATAATTGATGATTTTATTTTATTTTTATAAGTTTTTTTTTTATACCAAATTATAGACGTATCTATAATAATATTAATTGATTCATTTAGAATATATACTGCAAACTACTATAAATATTTTTAAACAGTTTAACGTTGTAAACATTAAATCTGAAAATCTCACACTACTTGATAAACAAATATTAGTTTATATTCAATTTTCCAGTGCGTGTATTAATATAAGTCTTACTTTATTAATTACACTCGCAATATTAAATATTGTATATAACTTTTTCTTTAAAAATTTTTCAAATATGATTTCTCTTTTAAAAATTATCAATCTATTTTTTTTAGCTGCGTTAACTACACTATTCTTTGTAAAGTTTTATTATTCTTTACGACTAGAACAAATATTAGGTCCACATCTATTGGATTTAAAATTAAAATTTTTTACAGATAATGCATCTGTTCCGTATCTTGAATATTATGGAGTCTTTTCTTCGTCATTTAGTGACGCTGTAGTTATTTTAGCTCTAATCACAGGTATTATTTGTTTAGAATTACTCGGTTTGAAAAATATATTTAAAAATATTAACAATATTAATATTTTTTTTATATTTTTAAGTTTCGTTATAATTATGGTAAGCAGTAATAATATTTTAATTGTTTTTATTTGTTTTGAGTTTTTATTTCTACCGACAATGTATTTTGTACATAAACTTGGGTATTCAAAAAAAATTGATAAAGCTAATGAAATATTATTTTATTGAACTTTATTTGGATCGTTTTTAGTATTATGTGGATTAATATACGTGTACACCAACTATAATACTTTAAATTACAGTATTTTACAACAAAAGCAATTCTCTTATTTGGAATCTAAAATTTTATTTTTTGTCTTTTTACTAGGATTCGGGATAAAAATACCGCTAGCTCCATTTCATTATTGACTTTTAAAAGTACACGTGGAATCCCCCACTGCTTTTTCTATTTTTTTAAGTGGTTTTCTCGTAAAGTCTGCTCTGTACTGTCTATTTATATTGTTATCAATTTTTCAAGATGTCAATAATTTTTTTTTTCTTACTGTTTGAATTTTAATCAGTCTGGTTGTAGCTACCTTAGGACTCGGTCGCCAAACTGATTTTAAAAAATTAATCGCTTGAGCTACTGTACAAGAAATGACATTTATGTTACTTTTTTTAATATTTAAACAAATATTTCTTATGCATATTTGTACATTATTTTTGTTACTACACGGAATTATGTCAACCTATATGTTTTATATAGTAGATATGTTGTATAGAAGATTCAAAACGCGCGGGTTAGTTTATATAAAAGGATTGCATTTATTATTACCAAAATTAACTAAACATTTTTGATTTTTAATACTACTATTTTCTGGATTTCCTTTAACCGCAAAGTTTCTTATAGAGTGGGGATTGATATCATTAATGACAAATACATACTTTGGTGCTCTTGTTTATATTATTTTAATCGTTAATTTTTTAGGATCTATTTTATTTTGTAAAATAATGTTCTCAATAATTTACGGTGTGCAAGAAGACAAAGAATTCGAATTTATAGAAACTCAAAAAAAAGAATATAACTTACTTAATTTTTTAGTGATACTAATACTCCTATTAATATGACTTATGTATACTTTTTAATTAAATGAATGCTAAATACTTTCGCCCATCTACTATGTGATGAGTTGATTTTTCTATTCTCTTTAATAATTATTTATTCTTTAATCAACAATATACCAATAATTTTTATTTACAAATTTCTGCAAAAACACACTTTTATTATTATCTTATTACTTTAAACCACGTTAATAGTTTTTTATTTTATATACTAGACTCCACTTCTGTTAATTTAAAAAAAACTCAACTCGCGATTAATCATCAATCTATTTTTTTTGACTATCAAATAACTACGTTAACTACCGTTAATAAAAAAATAAGTTCAATTTCTAAAATTAATAAAGGAAGCACTTGACTCGAACGTGAAGATAAAGAATTAAATAAAACTAACTACTCTAATTTAGCGGACTCACGTAAACTGTTATTAAACTATAACTATAATTTAGATGTATCCTATGTAGGTTTTAATCAAATGATTAATGATATACATTTATAATTGGCAGCACCAAAGCGTTTTAAATTTAAATCTATAAAAAAATCTTATAAAAAAATTAACAATAACTCAACATTTATACATTTAATGCAAAATAGAGAACTTTTTGATGAATGTCACTATTTTGTAGAATGTGATAAAAATAGAAAATTAAAATAAAAAAGTTGTTATTTTGACTAAAATTTTTTTGAGTATTATTTGTAACTTGTATGCTAACTATAGGAATCAACTCTAATAACTTTTTAAATTTATTATTAAATATAGAACTTCTCGTCATAACTATATTTTATATCTACATATTTAGTGCTCTTCTGTTTAATTTACAATGAATATTAGGTTTTAGTTTTATTATAATTATTTTAGGTGGGCTAGAGATTGCATTAAGTTTTATTTTACTTAATTTATAAATGACACTAATTAATATATCTGATTTAAATTTAACTAAGCTTTACTATTTATATTTAGAAAATAATGCATACAGAAAAATTAAAGATTATCCATTATCGTACTTCTCGTTATTTATGCATAAAAAACTTAATTATTATAAATTTATATATAATAATAAACAAAAAATTATGAGTAATGGTCAATTATTAAGAGTACGTACGAAATTAACAAAATTTTTCAAAAAAAGTCGTAAAAGCATTGGTTCTAGTATCAATACACTTAACAAACTTTTCTCTAAACAATTTAATAAAATAAATTTTTTTTATTGTAAAAATTACAACTATAGAAATTATTTGTGATTAAAAAAATATACTAATCTTATCAAACCTACTATTGAAAATTTAATGATAACAAGAGGATGAAACTATGTCCACAAATATAAACGTAGAATAAAAAAAAAAATATATAGAAATCTAGTAAAACAATCCTTTGTTGTTTAAGTTGTATTATTTGATTAGCATTTTAATTACATATTTTAATCCTTTTACCGATAATAACTCACTATACAACATATTTCTTATTAAAATAAATAATATAAAAATTAATTTTATATTTATAAATTTAATTGCCAATTGTTTACAAAATATTAACATTTTACCTATTCATATTTTACTAAGTTTATGAATTTTAAATATAACAAATACTAAATATTTAACTATTAGTAATTTTTACCAAGGTTATGTCAAAATTCATCCGAATTTGCAATATATTGGTTCTATATTTTATGCATACATTAATATCAATAAAAAACTAAATTTTAAAATAAATAAATATCTACTCGTTGCTGTTATAATAGTATCTTTCATTTTAGGCTCTCTTTGGGCATTGTATCAATCGATTTGAGGTTATTATTGATCAAACGATTCTATTGAGTATATATTACTTATAATCTTATCTCTTCTTTTAATAAAAATGCATAAATATTGCATAAAAAAGGTTAATAATCAAATAATAATAATTTTAATTGTACTTTTATTAATGTCTTTAAGACTTAATTTATTACATACAAAACATAATTTTTTTTCTAAAGCATCAACTACTAAAAATTTTATTTTTTTTGTACAAATTTCTTTTTTACAATATTTACAAATTAGAAATAAATTAAAAAATAAACAAATAAATTTAAACCTAATCAGTTTAATTACATTAATTTATATTATATACATTAATATGTTAAATGCTTTCTTAGTTAAAGAAATTTTATTTCTAGTAATAACATACGTTACAAATAAATTCGTATTTTATATTTATAAAATACATAATAAAAAATTATTACATTTAATATTTTACCTGTTTTTTTATATTTATCTTTTAATTAATATAAAATATTTATTAATCAATTATCAATTAATAAATATTTTAAAAAAAAATACAAATTTTTTTTTCTTTGTACATAATAATCATTTGCTGTTAATTAAACAGCTAAATGCTTACAGCAATACTTTTAAAATTAAGTATTTAACTATAAAAAATTTTAATTTACTTCACACATCAAAACATATTATAAAAAAATTAGTAAACTATTTTTAACAAATATTAAAATCACCGAGTTATGGATATAAAAGGTTCGTTAAATTTGTAAAAATTGAATTTAAACTTTTTAATAAAAAAAAATCATATATTTAAAAGACGTAAAAAAAAAATATTAACTAATTACACAAAAAAAAATCTTAACTCTGGTATTTATAATCTTAATCTTTTTAGATTTGAATTTATTTACTTAAAAGTGTTTAAAAAAATATTTAGAAAAAAATATTTAAAAAAAAAACCCATGTATAACATATCAAAATTTTGACTCATGATTAAGCCAAATTTTCTTTTAACAATGAAATCCAAAAATTCACGTATGGGTTCAGGTGTGGGTGCATACGTGCGTGTTTGTTCTATTATAAAACCAAACACGTCTATTGTATTATTTAAATATTACTCTCGTTATTTTTTAAAACAAGTTACTATTTACTTAAAATTAAAATTAGGGTTAAATACAATAATAAGATACGTAAAATTTGTATAAAATAAAAAAAACTAGCTTATTAACATTAATTACATTAAGAGGTCACTACTTGACTAAAAAAATTTTTCCAAAAATCTCAAAACAAACAATGGTTTTTTTGCGAGCTCCTAAACACTTTAACATAGGAAAACATAAAGTTCATTCTTTTGTAAATTTTAAAAAAATTATATACCCAGTAACCTATAGTATACCAACACAGCAACTGATTGATAATAAATTAGCGTTTTTTAAAATATTTAATTTATTTCATAAATACAATTTACTGTATAGTTTAACAGGTATAAGATTAAAAGTAACACAGACAATAAAATGATAAGTGGTTAGCGGTTCTGTAGCTTTAATAGTCATTAATGCAGTTTTCTTTTCTTGTATATTTTGAATACTTACTTTTATTTTTAAATTTTATTATAGTAATAAAACCTATAATTATAAACTAAATTTTTATGAATGCGGTTTTAAATCATTGACAAACATAAAGATTCAATATACCATAAACTTTACCTTGATAATGTTGTTTTTACTAATTTACGATGGTGAGTTTTTAATTCTAATCCCCCTAGCACTGAATGTGTCACTTTTAAATTTGCATTCAGTCTTAATATTGTTTATTTTTATTATATTCTTAATAATTACCCTTGCAATAGACTACGTATATAGCTCACTAGAGTGACAAAACTAAAAAATGAAGTTTTTTTATAAAAAATATCCTTTAACTTTCATAAATTTGTTAAAAAAACATCTTAATGTTGTAAATTATTCTTTAAATATACATATTAAAAAAAATTTAAAATTATTAAAAAAAAAAAATATAAGTGTTTAGTGGAAATTTTATTTATTTCATTACCTTGTGTATGATAACTATTTTATATTCAGAAATCTTATTTGGAATTTTTTTTAAAAATATCTGAAAACAGTTAAAAGAGGTAGCGATAAGTAGCTCTAAAACAAAATTAACAACAAGTGCTATTAATAACAAAATATTAAATTTTATATTTACATTACTATGTGTATATATAATAACGCAAAAATCACCTATAACATTAATTTTACTACCTGCTATTTTTACTATATTTTTAATAAAAAATATTTTTATAAAAAATTCAAATCATATGTTAGTTATTTTAAGTATCCTAGTGCTATCAACACTATTTATGTACATAAATAATTTTATAATATTTTTTATTTTTTTAGAATTTTATTCTATCGTTTTTTATTTTTACCTTTTACACCAAGATCATATTTCGTCAAATTTATTAATAAAATATAAAAATAATTTATTAATGTATCTCTTTAATAATTTTATAATTAGTATATTTTTTATGTTTTTTATATCTCACGTAATTTATGTTTATGGGACTGTAAATTTTTATGAATTGAACTCGTTTTCTAATTTAAAAAATAATTATTTCATATTTTTAATTCTGACTATAGTAGTAAAGCTAAGTTTACCTGGAGCACACTACTTAAAAATAGAGATGTATAAATATATATCACTTAATAATGTTATTTTGTTTTCTGTAACAACTTTATTTATAAATTTCTTACTTATAAATTTTTTAACATCAATTAATATAGTAGTTAACATACTAAGTACCTATAAACTACTAATATTATTGCTTCCTATATCTATAATAGTTATTATTCAAAAATTAAAAATAAATTCATTTAATGAGTTTATTGCTTACAGTGGATTTGCTACAAATAACTTAATTTTATTAAATTTTGTTATTTAATAAATAAAAAATGATCTTTTTATCTCAAAAATACTCATATAAGTTTTGCATAGTAACAATACTAAGTCATAGAAAAAATACACAAGAAAAACTATGTTACAAAAAAAAATATAAATTTTTAAACCTTAAACAAACAGCTACCCAACAACTAGCAACACGTCTAATGAAAAGAGGTAATTACTTAAAAATATATAAAGTTATAAAAAAGTACTACTACACCAGAGTTCTCCGAGATTTATTTTACTCTATACCAATGTCAAGCAATTTTATGTTTTTTTTCAACAAGTATCAGTCATTTCGAGATTTTGATAGAGTTCTTCATTGAAAGTACTCTATGTTAGATTGTATGTTTTCGGCAAAAACCAGAAAAACAAAAAAAAATAAAAAACAAATAAATACAATAGGCCTGGTATTTATCACGGGATTAAAAAGAAGTCTATTCTGTTTAAGTCTACTCAAGTACGTTATATTGCTACAATTAAAACGAAAAAAAAAAAATCTTACCTTTGATTATCTTACGCCTGTTTTTAACTACCTAATGCATGATAGACAAAATCCAGTTATATCTTTAAAATATAAAATATATAAGCACAAATTAATGCAAATGAAAGCATAATTTGTTAGCAATCACCGCATCTAAATTTATCGCACTTGGACTTATTTCTGTAACCTTAGCTGGAGCTGCAATTGGAACTGGAGTATTATTTGCTGGATATAACGTAGGAGCTGCAAGAAATCCTGAAGAAGCTGAAAATTTATTTAATACTTCTTTAATGGCTTTCGCTCTGATTGAAACTTTTGTTTTCTTGGCAATCTTAATTGGAGCTGTTATTTTTTTTTTATAATTCAGTACATGTTTATAAAAAGTATAATATTAGTTACCTTAGCAATTTTAATAAGAGGAACGCTACCCCGTTATAGAATAGATCAATTAGTTTCTCTTCATTGAAAACTTTTTATATTTATTAATATATTTTTTTGTTGTCAATTAATTTTTCTAAATATAATTCTAAGCTTGCATAGCTCAGTGGTAGAGCGTCAGACTGAAAATCTGAAGGTCAGAAGTTCAATTCTTTTTGTAAGCATTATGTTTGATAAACCAAATAAATATCTAATATTACCAATTATATCCGATCTCTCTTTAAACAATAGCACAAATATATATTATTTAAGTAAAACTAATATTATTAAAATAAACGATTTTGATGCATATAAAATTTTTTTTGTCGATACATCCAATTCTTATAAATTTGGAACTTATAGATTTTATCAAATGTTCAATGCAATTTATCTACAGTCTGTCTATAATATAGCTGTCTGCGAAAAAAATGTAAATGTACTAAAAACCCTTCCTAAAAAATTAGTAAAAATGTTCTCTTATAAAGTACAGAATATAAGTTTTAAACAATTTTCTATAAAATATTTTAATGAAGTAGCCTATTTATTTCTTATAAGTGCATGATCAAAAAATTTAAAACCTATTTGTAAATATATAAAAAAACGTTTAGACAATACACATTTTAAAAAACATAGATCTTATTTTTTATTTTTTTTTAGAATTTTAAACAAATATATAAAACCTAATTTTGAGCAATTAAAAATTAAAGGACTGTATTTAGTTTTTCGTGGAAAACTTGGTAGAGGTGGTAATTCACGAAAAAAAGTTATGTTTTATAAAAAAGGAGAGTATTCGTTAAGTAATAAATTACTAGCTATGAACAGTCACAAATGAGATATCTGAACCAAAACCGGAAGCGTTGGTTGTACTATGAGAATTTTTTACTAATAATTATGACAGTTTTTTTAAATATATATATAATAATCTATACAATTACTTTATGCTGTTTAGTTTATCTATTACAATTAGCATCTACATTTAACTATAACAACTCACTACCTGTTTTTATAACTAAAATTAACTCGTTTAGTAAGCTAAAAGCCCCTATTCTAACGTTATTGTTATCACTTTCAGGTTTACCTCCTTTTTTTTTATTTTTTATTAAATTTAATTACTTATCATACATATTTTTAATAGCAAACCCAGTTGTGATTTTTTTTATATTTATAGCATTTTTTCTTAATATGCTATATTATATTCAAATTTTTTTCTTTAAATCCGAGTCACCAATAGATTTAACAATAATCTATAAAAACAATAAAATAAATTATAATATACTGTTCTACGTATATATGTATATATTTATCTTACTATTTAGTGTATTTTTTGTTACAGATTATATATATATATTAAAATTATTATAAATGGCTACTCTAGGTCAAAGAACTAAAATAACATACTTCAGAGCATTACGTAATAAAAAACCAAAACTAAATAAAGGTCCTCAAAAAAAGGGCGTAGTTTTACGTCTCAGAATTTGTACACCTAGAAAACCCAACTCCGCACGAAGACCAGCTGTTAAATTAAAACTATCAACAAGAAAACGCGCCTTAGCACACATTCCAGGCTCAGGCCATAATTTACGTAAATTTTCAAAAGTTTTGATAAACGGAAACGCAGCTAGAGATTTACCAGTTGTAAATTATACTTGTATACGTGGAGTTTATGACTTTGCACCACTAAGTCATGTAAAACGTAGACGTTCCATATATGGTGTAAAAAAAGATCCAAGTCTAAAAAAACATATTCGCAGAAAACTAAGAAATGTTAAATAATTTAAATGAAACTTATAAATCTATTAAAATTAAAATTAAACACTTTAGTATCTTGAGCAAGACACGGTTCATTTTATCCACTTACTTTTGGATTAGCATGTTGTGCTGTTGAAATGATGCACGCAACGGTTAGTCGATATGATTATGATAGATTTGGAATAATTTTTAGAGCTAGTCCACGACAAGCTGACTTAATGATAGTAGCAGGTACTTTAACATTAAAAATGGCCCCCGCATTGAGAAAAATTTATGAACAAATGGCAGGACCAAAATGAGTAATTTCTATGGGAAGTTGCGCTAACGGAGGTGGTTATTATCACTACTCACCTACAGTAGTTAAGGGTTGTAATAAAATTATACCCGTAGATTTATACGTACCAGGATGTCCCCCTACAGCTGAAGCTTTATTTTACGGAACATTAAAACTTCAACAAATAATTTTAAAAAAATAAGTGACTAGAAGTGGATACTATCAACTACAAAAAGTAATACCTGCGTATGTATATTTATTTAAAAAACGTAGAATTGTAAGAAAACTTATACGCCGCTTAAAAAGATTTAATTGACAAATTTGCTATTTAAAAAAAAATAAACAAACACAGTGACGTCGAGGTTACAATAACTCTAGATTTCCGTTATTACTAGAAAAACTATGATATCCTATGCGAGTAAACTATATTAAATTTAAAAATTCAACAAACAATCAACACGAATCAACAGTTTATTTAGTAAATAATAAATCTATAAATTTAATACCAGATGTATGGGAGGATTATCTCGATTTAAATGATATTATTAAAAAAATTTAAAAAACTTATTCCATCCTATAGGCACAAAAAAGATATCAATATTTTCGATAACGTTGGCGGAAGTTTCAGAACTTATAATATAAAAAGTAAAAAAAAAAATTTACAAAATCTAAGATATAAAAAACAAGTGTCCTACCAATTCAATACTCATATTAATATTGTAATAAGTCAACATTTAAACTTAATAGTCCAGAATTATTCATATGAGTACCATCCTTATAGAAAGTTTTTAGTTTGTAAAACGTTAGACAATATGCTTCATTACTTACCTGGAATTGAATACGTTAATGTAGGTTCTTGTATTTACTCACACACTAATAAAAGTTTATTTAATATAACAAATTTATTAAGAGGTTTCGTTTCTGAAGTTAAAAAATTACCAATTAACACTCTGGTTTCTAATTTAAATAACTATGCGAACTCAAAAAGTACTTTTGCAAAATCAGCAGGTACGTATTGCAAGCTAAAAAAAACTAAAAAAACAAAAAAAAAACTAGCATTATTAGAACTACCATCTGGTCAGGAAATTTTACTACCGCAAACCACAATCTGTTTTGTCGGGAAAAATCAAAATTTTCAAAAAACATCTCTTGTAGAGGGTAGTTGGGGTTTTAGTTATTCAAAATTTAAAGTCAGAAGAGTTCGTGGAGTTGCTATGAATCCAGTTGACCACCCAAATGGAGGACGTACAAAAACTGTACAGCCGGAAAGAAGTCCTTGAAATTGAGTAGCAAAAAAAAAAAAATAAGTGGCAAAATCAGCATGAAAATTTTTTAATCTACAATACCCAGACGTTTACCTATACTTAAATGAGTATAAGCTTTTAACAAAACACCAAGGTCAACAATACTATGGTTTCGCACCAAACTCTCTAAAGTTAAACAGTATTAATTTCATGCATACTTATAAATTTCATCAAGGTAATTCCTATGTTATAAAAAAATTTACTAAATACAGCATAAATTGTAGTGTAAAAGAATTTCTAAAGTTTAAAAAACCATTTTACTTTCATTCTAAAAAAAAAAAAAAAATAAATGTTTAAACAGTATACTAAATATAATGAAATGCAAAATTTAATTAAACAAACTAAAACTGAAATTGAAATATACAACGTCCATAAGTACTCGACTGCTATTTTAATATTTAAAGACATGCTATTTTATTTGCAAATTTGACGACAAGCCAAAGGATACTCAAAAAATAATCAACGAACACACAGCAATAATAAAACTAATAAAAAACGAAAAGTAATAAACTCGTTTAGATTACAACAATTCTACAGACTATTCGGACGTAAACGTCGAGACATATTTCCGACTCTTATCATAGCAGAGTATACTAATAGACTTTGATACTTAGTTTGATATGAGCAGTGAGTATTCGCATGGGTATTTATATGTAATTTAGCTGAAAAAAATAAAGGTATAGTTAAATTTGATCCACAACTCATAGCTAAAAATGCAGTTACTGGCGTACCAAGCACAAAAAAAAAAAAAAAAAATAATACAGAAAAAAAAAAAAAT
>Ga0247834_1003589_pt1 | contig 20935 bp, 12 predicted proteins | sample LaCruzMarch2015__8_FD_187118 | JGI IMG/M metagenome (GOLD analysis project Ga0247834, IMG submission 187118) | Freshwater microbial communities from meromictic Lake La Cruz, Castile-La Mancha, Spain - LaCruzMarch2015_12m | ecosystem: Environmental > Aquatic > Freshwater > Lake | place: Spain...
GTTATCAAGGTTATCAAGGTTATCAAGGCTACCAAGGTAGTACAGGATCAACGGGATATCAAGGTTATCAAGGTTATCAGGGAGATACAGGAGCAACAGGATATCAAGGCTATCAAGGATATCAAGGTTATCAAGGTTATCAAGGAGATACAGGATCAACGGGATATCAAGGTTATCAAGGTTATCAAGGTTATCAAGGAGATACAGGATCAACGGGATATCAAGGTTATCAAGGTTATCAAGGTTATCAAGGTTATCAAGGTTATCAAGGTTACCAAGGTTATCAAGGATATCAAGGTTATCAAGGTTATCAAGGTTATCAAGGTTATCAAGGCTACCAAGGTAGTACAGGATCAACGGGATATCAAGGTTATCAAGGTTATCAGGGAGATACAGGAGCAACAGGATATCAAGGCTATCAAGGATATCAAGGAGATACAGGATCAACGGGATATCAAGGTTATCAAGGTTATCAAGGTTATCAAGGTTATCAAGGAGATACAGGATCAACGGGATATCAAGGTTATCAAGGTTATCAAGGAGATACAGGATCAACGGGATATCAAGGATATCAAGGATATCAAGGTTATCAAGGTTATCAAGGTTATCAAGGTTATCAAGGAGATACAGGATCAACGGGATATCAAGGTTATCAAGGTTATCAAGGTTATCAAGGTTATCAAGGTTACCAAGGTTATCAAGGATATCAAGGTTATCAAGGTTATCAAGGAGATACAGGATCAACGGGATATCAAGGATATCAAGGATATCAAGGTTATCAAGGTTATCAAGGTTACCAAGGTTATCAAGGTTATCAAGGTTACCAAGGTTATCAAGGCTATCAAGGTAGCACAGGAGCAACTGGATATCAAGGATATCAAGGATATCAAGGTTATCAAGGTTACCAAGGTTATCAAGGTTATCAAGGTTATCAAGGAGCAACTGGATATCAAGGATATCAAGGCTATCAAGGTTACCAGGGAGATACAGGAGCAACAGGATATCAAGGTTATCAGGGACATACAGGAGCAACAGGTTATCAAGGATATCAAGGACATACAGGAGCAACAGGTTATCAAGGATATCAAGGATATCAAGGTTATCAAGGCTATCAAGGCTATCAAGGTAGTACAGGAGCAACAGGATATCAAGGTTACCAAGGTTACCAAGGTTACCAAGGTTACCAAGGTTATCAAGGATATCAAGGTAGTACAGGAGCAACAGGATATCAAGGATATCAAGGATATCAAGGATATCAAGGATACCAAGGTTACCAAGGTAGTACAGGAGCAACAGGATATCAAGGTTACCAAGGTAGTACAGGAGCAACAGGATATCAAGGTTATCAAGGCTATCAAGGATATCAAGGTTATCAAGGTAGTACAGGAGCAACAGGCTATCAAGGTTATCAAGGTGCTACTGGTCCTGTTGCAACAGGTACTTTCTGGGCTGATTATTTATTTTGGAATCCGTATATTTCTGAATGGGCTGTTGGAAGTGAAGATATTAATTTAGGAAGATATGCAGGTCAAACCGGACAAGGAACTCAAGCTGTTGCATTAGGAATGCAAGCAGGAGGAATGAATCAAGGAACAAGAGCAATAGCAATAGGGTTATTAGCAGGACATACAGGACAAGGAACTGAATCAATAGCTATTGGATATTTGGCAGGTTCAACAAATCAAGCAGACAATTCAGTAGCAATTGGAGTACAAGCTGGTCAAGGAACTCAGCAATCTTTTGCAGTAGCTATTGGATATCAAGCAGGTTCTACAAGACAAGGAAGTGCTGCTGTAGCGATTGGTTATGTAGCAGGACAACAAACTCAAGCACCTTATGCAATAGCAATAGGTCAAAGTGCAGGTCAAATATTTCAGCAAAGTGCAGCAGTTGCAATAGGATTTGGTGCTGGTCAAACTTTACAAGGATTTAATGCAGTAGCAATTGGAGTAGAAGCCGGTCAAGGAACACAAGGAACTGCTGCTATTGCTATTGGTTCTAGTGCTGGAAGAAATTCACAAGGTAGTGTATCAATTTCTATAGGTCTTGAAGCTGGACGAGACACCCAAGGTGCTAATGCGATTGCAATTGGATATCAAGCTGCAGTGTTTACCCAAGGACAAAATGCAGTTGCAATTGGATATCAAACTGCTACCGGAAGACAACAAAGAGATGCTATTGCTATCGGATTTCAAGCAGCTTTAAATAGTCAACAACAATATGCTATTGCAATAGGGTCAAATGCAGCAATAGCTTCTCAACAAGCTGAAGCTGTGGCAATAGGTGCTTCAGCAGGTAATAATAATCAACAGTCTAGATCTATTGCAATAGGATTTCAAGCAGGTTTTGATACACAAGGTGGTCAAGCGATTGCTATAGGTAGAGATGCAGGTGCTACTTTACAAAGAGTTAATGCAATTGCAATTGGTGTATCTGCTGGTCAAGGAACACAAGGAACCAATTCCATTGCAATTGGCAACAGTGCAGGTAATCGAACTCAAGGTGCTCAATCTATTGCTATTGGCTTAAATTCTGGACAATCTGTACAAGGAAGTGATAGTATTGCAATAGGTACCGGTTCAGCAAGAACTAATCAAGGACAAACTGCTATTGCTATAGGCAATGATGCAGGAGCGAGAACTCAAGGTCAAAACGCAATTTCAATTGGAAACGGGGCAGGTGGTACTGTTCAAGCAAATAATTCTATTGCAATTGGACAATTAGCAGGTGCTAATACTCAAGCAGCTAATGCGATTGCATTAGGAACTTCAGCGGGAGGAACTTCTCAAGCAGTCGCAGCAATTGCGATAGGTCAAAATGCAGGAGCTTCTTTTCAAAGATCAGCTGCCATTGCTATAGGTTTAGAAGCTGGTCAAAACACACAAGGAACACAGTCAGTTGCAATTGGATGGAGAGCAGGGTCTACACAACAAAATCAACAAGCAGTTGCAATAGGGTCTCAGGCAGGTCAAAATACACAAGGCACAGGAGCAATTGCAATAGGATTACAAGCAGGACAAAGTAATCAAGGACAGTTTGCAATAGCTATAGGACAATTAGCAGGACAAACCGCACAGCACTCTAATAGTATCATTTTTAATGCTTCTGGAAGTGTATTAAATTCTGTTACATCATCAGCTTGGTATGTTGATCCTATAAGAAGTGCTACATTTAGTAATGTTCTTTACTACGATACTGTAAATAAAGAAATTAGTTATGGAACAGCAGTTGCAGGTTATCAAGGTTATCAAGGTTATCAAGGTAGTACAGGAGCAACTGGATATCAAGGTTATCAAGGTAGTACAGGAGCAACAGGATATCAAGGTTACCAAGGTTACCAAGGTTACCAAGGTTATCAAGGTTATCAAGGATATCAAGGATATCAAGGATATCAAGGTTATCAAGGTTATCAAGGTTATCAAGGTAGTACAGGAGCAACAGGATATCAAGGTTACCAAGGTTACCAAGGTTACCAAGGTTATCAAGGTTATCAAGGCTATCAAGGTTATCAAGGCTTTCAAGGTTACCAAGGTAGTACAGGATATCAAGGATATCAAGGATATCAAGGATATCAAGGTTACCAAGGTTATCAAGGTTATCAAGGTTATCAAGGTAGTACAGGAGCAACAGGATATCAAGGATATCAAGGTTACCAAGGATATCAAGGTTATCAAGGTTATCAAGGCTATCAAGGCTTTCAAGGTTACCAAGGTAGTACAGGAGCAACAGGATATCAAGGTTATCAAGGAAGAACAGGAGCAACTGGATATCAAGGTTATCAAGGTTATCAAGGTTATCAAGGTTATCAAGGTTATCAAGGTTATCAAGGTTATCAAGGTTACCAAGGTTACCAAGGTAGTACAGGAGCAACAGGATATCAAGGCTATCAAGGCTATCAAGGATATCAAGGTTACCAAGGATATCAAGGTTATCAAGGTTATCAAGGTTATCAAGGTTACCAAGGTAGTACAGGAGCAACTGGTTATCAAGGTTATCAAGGTTATCAAGGTTATCAAGGAAGAACAGGAGCAACTGGATATCAAGGCTATCAAGGATATCAAGGTTATCAAGGATATCAAGGTTATCAAGGGTCTACTGGAGCGGGTATTGTAAATGGAACTTTCTTCGGAGATTATCTATATTGGAATGGAACAGGAGCTTGGATAGTAGGAAGCACTGATATTAATTTAGGAAGATTTGCTGGAATGACAGGACAAGGAACTCAAGCAATAGCATTGGGTATGGAAGCAGGACAAATTTCACAAGGACAATGGGCAGTTTCAATAGGTTTTCAAGCTGGACAAACAAATCAAGCAAGTGCTGGAATAGCGATTGGTGTACAAGCAGGACAAACTAATCAAGGACAAAATGCAGTAGCAATTGGAGTAGTAGCTGGAAGAGACAATCAAGGAAGTGGAGCAGTAGCAATAGGAGTATTAGCTGGAAGGTCAACCCAAGGTGTTAATGCAGTTGCAATTGGAAATTTAGCAGGATTTACTATTCAAGGAAGTGCAGCAGTTGCAATAGGCACACAATCGGGACAACTTAAGCAAGGAACAGATGCAATAGCGATTGGAAATCAAGCAGGACAAGATAATCAAGGTACTGATGCTATTGCAATAGGATTACAAGCAGGAGAAAATACGCAGGGAAGAGATGCTATAGCGATTGGTGTACAAGCAGGACAGAATACACAAGGAACTTATTCTATATCAATAGGATATAATTCAGGAAATATAAATCAACAAGATAATTCTGTAGCTATTGGAAACTCTGCTGGTCAAACCACTCAAGGTGGTTCATCTGTTGCTATTGGAATACAAGCTGGACAAGCCGGTCAAGGTAATTTATCTGTAGCTATAGGACCATACGCTGGACAAAATACACAAAACGCAAGAGCTGTAGCAATTGGATATAACGCAGGCATTCAATCTCAAGGAGTTTCTTCTATAGCAATAGGAGATAATGCAGCATTTCTTCAACAAGCACAAGATTCTATAGCTATTGGAAGATCTTCAGGATTTAATTTACAAGGTCTTGGATCAATAGCAATAGGTGCAGATGCTGCTACTAATAATCAAGGAAATAATGCAATTGCAATTGGAAAAGAATCAGCTTATATTAGTCAAGGACAATATGCAGTGTCGTTAGGAGATAGAGCAGGATATGATACACAAGGAGAATATTCAATTGCGATTGGAAGTCAAGCAGGTCAATCTTTTCAGTCAACAGCATCAATTGCAATAGGAGTTACTGCAGGAGCTGAAACTCAAGGATTTAATGCGATTGCTATTGGATATTTTGCAGGAGTTTATAGTCAAGGTCAATATTCTGTTGCTTTAGGAAATAACGCAGGTATTAGTTTTCAAGGAACTAATGCAATTTCTATTGGTAATACAGCAGGAGGATCTACGCAAGGACAAAATGCAGTAGCTATAGGAGTAAATGCGGGAAGTAATACACAAGGAGTTAGTTCAGTAGCAATAGGTGATCAAGCAGGAACAACAAATCAAGCAGCTTATGCAATATCAATAGGATATTTAGCAGGAACAACAAATCAAGCAATTTATGCAATAGCAATAGGCAAACAAGCAGGGCAGCAAACACAAGCAGCTTATGCAATAGCAATCGGAGAATTGGCAGGTCAACTCTCTCAAGGACAACAAAGTATTGCTATTGGAAATGCTGCTGCACAATTTAGACAAAGATCTAATGGTATTGCAATAGGTACAGCTTCAGGTTATGCTGACCAGTTAGAGAACACAATTGCTATAGGACGTGATGCTGGTCAACTTAGTCAACAACAAAATGCAATATCAATTGGATATGGAGCTAGTTATAATTCTCAAGGAACTTCTGCAATAGCAATAGGATTTCAAGCAGGACAAACTGTTCAATCAATTTATGGTATTGCTATTGGAGATAGAGCAGGTCAAGGAACTCAAGGAACTGGTTCTATCGCTATTGGACAATTAGCCGGAAATTTTAATCAACAAAGTAATAGTATAGCTATCGGTGTTTCGGCTGGTATTAATACTCAAGGTGGATTTAGTGTTGCAATTGGTTATCAAGCAGGAGAATTAAATCAAGAAAGTTCTTCAGTTGCTATAGGAAGTCAAGCAGGAGAAATTAATCAACGAGTTGCTTGTGTTGCAATAGGTAGTAGTGCTGGTCAAACTAATCAAGGAACATTTGCTGTTGCAATTGGTAATGCAGCAGGAAATAGAACACAAGGACAAGATGCAATAGCAATAGGACGTTTAGCAGGACAAACTGTTCAAGGAAGTGCTGGGATAGCGATAGGCGCTTTAGCAGGAGCAGGTACACAAAATTTAAATGCAATAGCGATTGGAGTTCAAGCAGGACAAACTAATCAAGGAAGTCATTCAATAGCAATAGGTTTTTTTGCAGGACGCGGGACTCAAGGTTCTTCTGCAATTGCTATTGGCAATCAAGCAGGTAATACTAATCAAGGAAATTATAGTGTAGCTATTGGATATGCTGCAGGTCAAGTATCTCAGCAATTAGAGGCAATATCAATAGGAAATTCTGCTGGAATACAGTCTCAAGGCACTCAAGCTATAGCTATAGGATTAAACGCTGGAGCTAATAACCAAGGAACATCATCAGTCGCAATAGGATTAAACGCAGGATGGAATACTCAAGGTGGTAGTTCTGTAGCAATAGGAAATAGTGCAGGTCAAACTTTACAAGGAGTTGTTTCAGTTGCTATTGGTAACTTTGCAGGTTCTTCTGGGCAATTCTCTGGAGCAGTTGCGATTGGAGATAATGCTGGAAGACATTTTCAAGGTACTGATAGTGTTGCTATTGGACAACAAGCTGGTCAAACTTTACAAGGCAATTTTGCTGTTGCTATAGGTAATGCAGCTGGTGCAAATAGTCAAGCCATTCAAACAGTTGCTATTGGTAATGTTGCTGGACAAACTAATCAAGGCACTTATGCTGTTGCTATCGGAAATGCAGCAGGTGCAAATAATCAAAGGTCTGAAAGTATTGCAATTGGATGGGGTGCTGGACAAGGTGACCAATTTTATCGTTCAATTGCAATAGGACAAAATGCTGGTCAAACGCAACAAGGAACTTTTGCTATTACTATTGGTCAATATGCAGCTCAACAATCTCAAGGTTATGGCGCATTAGCTATTGGATTTTTTGCAGCAAATGGTAATCAAGGATCTAGAGCTATGGCAATAGGACAAAGTGCAGGACAATATACGCAAGGAGAAAATGCAATGGCATTTGGAGTAGAAGCTGGATTAACTCAACAAAGAAGTGCTGCAATAGCAATAGGATATCAAGCAGGAAGAGGAACACAAGGAACACAAGCAATTGCTATAGGACTTGGTGCAGGTCAAACTCTACAAGGAGTTGATTCGGTTGCTATTGGTACTTTTGCAGGTTCTTCTGGACAATTCTCTGGAGCAGTTGCGATTGGAGATAATGCTGGAAGACAATTTCAAGGTACTGATAGTATTGCTATTGGTCAATTTGCTGGTCAAACTAATCAACACGCTAATAGTATTATATTAAACGCATCGGGAACTGTTTTAAATTCAGTAACATCATCGGCTTGGTACGTCAATCCTATTCGCACTGCAACATTTAGCAATGTTCTTTATTATGATACTACAAACAAAGAAATTAGTTATGGTGCTGCACCTGGCGGAAGTTCTTTAGCAAATGGTACTTTCTTCGGAGACTATCTTTATTGGAATGGTACTGGAGCTTGGATAGTAGGAAGCACTGATATTAATTTAGGAAGATTTGCAGGAATGACCGGACAAGGAACCAATGCAATAGCATTAGGTATGCAAGCAGGAGGAATGAATCAAGGAACAGGAGCAATATCAATAGGTTTTCAAGCAGGACAAGCAGCACAGAGCTCTGCTGCAGTTGCAATTGGTATAACAGCAGGACAAACTTTCCAAGGAACTAATTCTATTGCTATTGGAATACAAGCAGGATCAAATACTCAAGGAAGAGATTCAATTGCTATTGGAAGGGCTGCTGGAGAATTTACTCAAGCCCAATCTGCATTAGCAATAGGTTGGTTAGCAGGAAATCAAGGACAACAAGCAGATTCTGTTGCAATAGGCACTGCAGCAGGATTACAGCAACAAAACTTTAACTGCGTCGCAGTAGGTTATGATGCAGGAAGAAGTGCACAAGGTTTAGGAGGAACTGCTATAGGTTATCAATCAGGAAGAGAAACTCAGGGACAATTTGCAGTTGCAGTAGGTTATACTTCTGCATTTGCTCGGCAGAGAAGTGCAGCAATAGCAATAGGATATCAAGCAGCATATACTCAGCAAGGAACCAATGCTATTGCTATAGGAGTTAATGCAGGACAACAAACTCAAGGACAAAATTCAATTGCAATTGGTAATACTGCGGGACAACAGACCCAAAATTTAAACGCAATAGCAATTGGAATACAAGCAGGACAAGGTAATCAAGGTACTGGAGCTATTGCAATTGGACAACAAGCAGGACAAACTTTTCAAGGAAGCGCTGCAGTCGCAATTGGTTATTTTTCTGGATTAACATTACAAGGTGTTAATGCTGTAGCGATTGGAGTAGAAGCTGGACGATTCACCCAAGCAAGTGCCGGAATAGCAATTGGATTTCAAGCTGGATATCAAGCTCAAAGGTCTAATACTGTTGCTATTGGAAATAGTGCAGGAAATTTTACTCAAGGAGGTGCTGCAGTAGCAATTGGAAATTTAACAGGACGTTTTGATCAAGGTGAAAATACAGTTGCTGTTGGATCTCTAGCTGGAGATAGTCTTCAAGGGTCTGCATCTGTTGCTTTAGGATATAGTCCAGCAAGAGGTAATCAAGGAAGAGATGCAGTAGCAATAGGAACATTTGCAGGACAATCAAATCAAAGAAGCAACGCAATAGCAATAGGACAGTTTGCAGGACAAGCAACACAAGGTTCAGCCTCTATAGCAATAGGACAAGAAGCAGGTCGAACATCCCAAGGTGGTCTTGCAGTGGCGATAGGATATCTAGCAGGACGAAACACTCAAAATTTGTATGGAGTAGCAATTGGATTTGGAGCAGGACAAGATATTCAAGGAACAGGAGCAGTAGCGATAGGATATACAGCAGGACAAAGTAATCAAGGAAGTGCTGCAATATCAATTGGATATCTTAGTGGAACAACAAAACAAGGAGTAAATGGAATAGCAATAGGAGTATCTTCGGGACAAAGAACTCAAGGTTCTGCAGCAGTAGCAATTGGATTTCAAGCAGGACAGGTTCTTCAAGGAACAGGTGCAGTAGCAATTGGTGCAGATGCTGGAAGTTCAGCTCAAGGTTCTGCAGCGATAGCAATAGGTCTGCAGAGTGCGTCATTTGATCAAGGTTTTAATGCTATAGCACTTGGAAAAGAGACAGGATTTTCTATTCAAGGTTCTGCAGCTATTGCTCTTGGTTTTGTAGCAGGAAGACAAAATCAAGGAGTAAACGCGATAGCAATAGGAGTAGATACAGGACAAAGTTTTCAAAGAAGTGCAGCGATAGCGATAGGATTTCGAGCAGGACAAGGGAGCCAAGGAACTGGTGCAATAGCTATTGGAACTTTTGCAGGGCAAACAAGTCAACATCAAAACAGTATTATTATTAATGCATCAGGTGTTGCATTAAATTCAGCAACGAATAGTGCTTGTTATGTTAATCCTATTCGTAACGCTACAAGCAGCAACATTTTATACTATGATACTACCACCAAGGAGATTATCTACTCTGCTCCATCTGTTGCAACTGCTGTTTTAAGAGAAACGCAACCTGCTGCAACAAACTCAGGTGTAACTTTTGTTGCAGGTAGTAATAATTTACAAAAAAGACAGTTTAATGTTGTAGAAAACAGTGGCTTGGCGGTTACTGTGAGTGGAAGCCCAAATTGGACATTTACTATTCCAACAGCAGGGACTTATTATTTTGATGCTGTAGCCTTTTACACCTCAGGAGATTATGTCTCCAATACTACTATATCTACCCGATTGTTATTAAACAATAATACATTAGGACTAGGTTCAGTCATATTAGGTGATAGTAGTAGAATCTTTATCACTTCTTCCTCGGGTATAAACAATTGGAATCATTACACACATTTAAGAGGCAGTTATACAATTACTGGTACAACTGTATTTACATTAGATCAAATACTTACCAATGCATTTGCTGCTTGTAGAGGAGGATTCAACACCAACATGTTAGGTTACACTGAAGTTTACGCAACAGTAGAAATTACAAAATTAGCTTAATTTATTAATAGTTATTGCATACAAATTTTCTATCAAAATATTAATTATTTTATCGTGTAAGTGAAGTGGAAAATGGAGAATTTACAGTATACGGACCATCTGGTAAATTCTTTTGGACAGTATTTGGAAAACGTTTAGACTTAATAATAGAACCTAAGAAAGAAGATACTATAGTAGAAGGGCAAGGTCCATACAAATGGATTAAAGGATATAAAAACACATAAAAACAAATAAAAAAAATAATTTATATTTAAAATTATATTTTAAATATAATAAAGATGGCAACTGTTGATAATACTGTATTTACATATTTCTTCCAAAACTTTATTGCATATCCAACTCTTGATAATTTTCAAGATGTTGTATTTAGTATTAATTGGAGATACATTGCAACATACATTGACCCCACTACTCAAAAAGTATGGAAGACTGATACTATGAGAATGACACAAGTTTCAACTGATGATATTACTGATTTTACTCCATATGATCAAATTACAGAACAAATCGCAATTAGTTGGGTTTCTGCTGTAGAAAATATTCCGACCTTGCAGCAAAGTTTAGTAGATGGTATTAATAGTCAAATTAATCCACCACCTCCATCTATTGTTGTTCTTCCACCCCCATTTCCTCAATAAAATTTTTATTAATTAATATTAATAAAAATGTTTATAATTTTTTAATAAATAATCTATAACCTTTGTTTATAACTTCATATTGTCCTTTAATTTTTTCTAAAAAGTAATTAACACCTTCGTATGGAATATCTAAAGTATTATTATATCCTAGATTATAAATATAATCATCAATTCCCATAATACCATCTTTTTCTAATAACTTCCAAGATAACATGCAGTCAATATAACAATCTAGACAAGTATGACCTCCGTCAACATATATAAAATTAAATTTGTTATTTCTATTATTTAATTCTAATAAAACATTAAATGAATCACCTTTATAAGGAGTTATGCGATGTTTCATTCCTGCATTTTCAATATTTTCATAAAAAACTTTTTCAACATTTAATTCTTCGATATGTTTAAGAATATCAATATCATTTTGTTCTCTTGTTTTTTCGCTATAATTTTTCCAAGAATCAATGGTAGTTGCTGTAGCATCTGGTAAATATTTTAACATACCAATGACAGACATACCAGCATAAGTTCCAATTTCAAGAATTTTACATTGTTTATTTCTAAAGGTCATTAAAATGTCTTTGAAAATTTGTTTTGCATTTACATTTTTAGGTAGGTCTTGTAGCCAATTATACATATCCATATAATTTAATTGTTCCATTTCTTTCAATATTCTTTCATCTTCATTTTGAACTATAGGAACAATAGAACTTATTGTTAAATATTTTTTAACAAAATTATTTGTACTTTGAATACTATTCTCAACAGCTTCCATTAATATTCTTGGATATTCTTTATATGTAAATGTTGATAATTTAATAAATCTAATCTTTGGTGGATGTTTTTCATCCCATAAATAATAAGTATTCCAATATACTGGATGTTCATTTAATAAATTGATAACTTTCTTTTGAAAAGTTTTATCTAAATCAATTGTTTCAATAATAGAATATTTTGGAATAAAACATAATGTATTTGTTTCAGCTTCTACCCATAAAATATATCTATGATGGTGAAATCCTCTATGATTATTATTTCCAGTAGCACCTTCGACATCAACTCCTCTAGTGATTTCTACGAGAGGAGATGGAGTTTCAATATAACCATTTTTACCAATTCTTTCAAGTTCTCTCATTGCGAAATCTGGATTATCAAGATCTTCTAATAAATGTCTTGCATAAATAAAATCAACAGTTTTATCTTTTTCACTAAATCGTTCAGTTTCAACATCTTTTACAATTATATTTATGTTTCTCTTTTCCCCAACAAAATCTTGTTGTTTATCAATGTAATGTGTCGCATTATCAATAGGATATAATCCTGGACCTACATCATAAATTGTTTTATGTGGTTTTGTTAAATTATTTACAAAATTTTTAACAGATGGTAAAGGAAACCAAAACAAATTATCTACTTTATCAACTTTAATTTCAACTTCATTTAAATTTTTAATCATCTTTAATGGCTCTACATTTACATATCTTTGCTGAGACCCTGATTCTTCCTTTGAACTTTCTGATTGTTTATAATGTAAATAATTATCAAGTAAATCTTTTGCACGGTCTTTCCAAGAATGCGTTAACGCCCACTCATAATTCTTTTGAATTAAGTTTTGTGCTTTTTGACTATTTGGATTATCAAAATATTCACAAATTCTTCTAAATGCTTCATTTTTCCATTCTGGAGTTGTAGCATCTCCTGGAATTACATCACCTCTATCTCCCACAGTATTTTGTAAAGCAGCTAAATCATTAGTTATAACATAAGTTTTTGTAGCAGCAGCTTCTAAAGCAGTAAGACAAAATGTTTCTTTAAATTTACAAGGATAAAACCAAACATCAGAAGTCTTCCAATATTTTGCTAAAGTTTTCTTGTCAACCCAGCCGTGATTTTTTATAGATTTACTGTTTGCAAAGATAGTACCAAGTAACATCTTAATTTGTGCTACTTCTTCTGGATAAAAATTATTAACCCAATGATTATCTAAATCACAAAAGATATTTAATGTTGCGTCAGGATAACGTTGAATAATCATTGGCCACATATTTAAGATAGTTAATAATCCACGATTTGGAAAAGATGAATAAATAAAAGAACGTTTAATTTTTTTAACATCATTTACAATAAAATTAGTAAAGTCAATACCATAGTGAAATGGACGAGTTCTATCTTTAAATTGTGGAAAAGTTTGTAAAAAGTGTTCTACATGCCATTCACTTAAACAAAATATATTTTTAATCTTTGGATTGATAGGAATAATATCTCCTGTTAATCCAAGATCGTGTAAAACAACATGAATTTGTTCAACGTGACCTTCAATAGCAACAGGAATATATTCTGAATAACGACTAATAAAACAATGAGTAATATATGTAGTAGAAACTACATTAAAAAATCTTCTTAAATGAACGTATTTAACCCCTTCAAATACTTCGTCTTGTTCACAATTACAGAATACAACAACTTCAAAGTCAGTAAGTTGTTTAATATATCTTGCCATTTCAATAATATAAGTTTCAGACCCACCAACTCCAGTAGTTAAAATATTTTTTCCAGACCATTGATTAAAGCCACCATCAGCAACAAAACAAAGTATTGGTTTTTCAGGGATGGTAGGAACAGGTTGAACAGGGTCCATTTGTAATAAAAATCCATAAATAGAATTCCAATTTCTTATAATTTTACTTTCTGATTCAAATTCAGATAATGCTTTTACAGCTTTATGTTCAGAATTCGCTAAAAAAACTTCACAAGCCTTTTTTCCAATATTAAATTCTTTAAAGCCATATGCTAATTGTGCCACAAACTTTGGAGCATAAAAATAAGATAAAGTTGGTTTCAAACTATATTGACGATGAACTGGAAATCCAACTTCTAATGCTTTCTTAAAATATGGATAAGCAATGTCCATTTTACCCTCTAAATAATAATGAATGGCTAAAAAATAAAATCCTTCAGGACGTTCTGGATCCCATTCACAAACTAATTTATAATATCTTTCGCATTCTTCCCAAGGTTTATTTAATTTATAATTATAAATACGTGTCATTTCAAAAAGAGCATCAATCTTTTCTTGATCGAAGCCTTCAACAGGATGAAAAGCACGTTTGAAAAAATATTCAGCAGCAAGTTCAGGTTTTTCTAATAAATTATAAGTTTGAGCAACATAATAAAGATGACGAGGGTCATCTGGATATTCTTTAATCATATCAAATAAACATTCTAAGTCATATTCTTTTCTACCCATAGTTCTATTTTCCATATAATCTGCTCTCATATCAAAAATCCAAGATCTTGTAGCAGGAATAACAACATTAATATTATCGTCTTTTTGAATAACTTCGTGAATAGTATAAATATAACGTAATTTGTTCTTTGATTTTGTCACACGATTTGAATAATATTCAGTATCATCACTTTTAATTAATAAAGAATAAGAATCAGCAAATTGGTCTCCTCTAATTTCATCTAAAAAGCCTCTAAAATCACCTTGAATAATATATGTATCATCTAACATAACATTATATTTACAATTTGTTTCACAAAGTTCAAGACAACGATTTCTACTTTCTCTAAAGTTAATAAAAGGTTCTTGGTATAATTTGCCTTTCTTTTTTCCAACTAATACTCGATTAATAATTTCAATTGTATTATCAGTGCTGCCAGTGTCAAGAATAGTCCAACGGTCAATCCATTTAATATTTTCTAACAACATTTTTTCAAATAAATCTCCTCCGTTTTTAACCATAATACAAAGATGAATCATATTATCATAATTAAATTTATCATTGGTAAAATAATAATGAAAATGTTCCATAAAATTAGAATAATGTTCATCGCTGACATATAAAAACTGATTTGTTCCTGAAAGATTAAATTTATGAGCGTAAACATTAGAAATAGCTTTAATTTCTTTTGCCAATAAAAATGGTTTAACTTTACTAATCATAAATAAAGAGTGAATACTAATATCATCTTCATCAAATACTTTAATAATTGTATTATTATTGATATTGTGTTTAGGAAAAGTAAATTCCACATTATTATATTTTGATAAATTTTGTTTTACCATATCAGCTTCTTCAATATTACTAATAGTTTCAATATATATTTGTTGAAAACAAGAAGAAGTATTAGCACCGTAAAATGAAGCATATTTTGAACCAATATATGCAAAAGAAGGTTTAATTTGTGTATTGTTTAACATTTCAGCGAGGTCGTTAATAAGTCCAATTTCACGTTCCATTTCTCCAACTTTTGGTAAAATAATTAAATTATTATATTCTTCGTGATATTTTTGTTTGTATTCATCAGCATTTATAAGGTATTTCTCTTTATTAATTTCTAAAACTTTCATTTTAATTTAATTTATAATTATAATCTTTTAAATCATCTTCTTTTTTATCAATATTTTTTTTTAATTCTTAAATAAAGACATATTAATTAATAAAATTAATATGTCTTTTAAATATAAATTATCTGTATGTATATCTGTAAAGAATGAAGCAAAATATATGCCTGAATTTATTGAACATTATGTAAATCAAGGAGTTGACCATTTTTATATTGTTAATAATAATAGTTCAGATAATATTGAAGAAATGGTCCAATCGTGTAAACATAAAGATATGATTACATTTATAACAGATAATAGAGATATAAATATTTATATAGATGTTTCATCTACAGAACATCAAAAGTCTATTTGGAATGATAATATTTATCCATTAATTGTAAAAGAGACTGAATGGGCTATAATAATCGATGCAGATGAATTTATGTATGGAAAAAATGGTCATACTATTAAAACATATTTATCAACCATACCAGAACATATTAATTGTGTATATGTTATATGGAATTTAATGTTACCAAACAAAGATGAAAATAACAATGTAATCGAGAATTTTTCAATTAAACAGCCATCAAAACGATTAAATTATGATTTGATATCTGATGTTCATTTATCTATGCAACGTCTTAGTAATTTTGGAAAATCTATAGTAAAGCCAGCAATGATAAATCCAAATTATAAAATATGGGTTCATAAACAGATTACAACAAATACTTTAACAAATTATAATATATTTTTTGAATATCCTACTTCTGATAATATAAATGGTCACGAATGGTCTGAAGAAAATTATAAAAAAACAAATATTACATTAAATCATTATCCTATTAGAGATTTAAATGATTATGAAAAAAGAAAATCACATTTACAATATTATTTTAAATCTATTTTTACAAATACAATGTTTTTAATGATGGAACTTGAAGATAAATATTTAATTGAAGATAATGAGATAATTTTATAAATACAATTATAAATTAAACCGTTTTTTATAATCATTAATACTATCTCTTAATGATGGTTTATTCCATAAAACCCAACGACTTAATGCACCTGCTGTCTTTGGTGACCTCCAATTTTCTCTTTTCTTATGTCTTGATAAATATCTTTTCATTCTCTCTGGATTTTTATGTTTAGTATAATCACTCATACCAGCAGCTCCAAAATCTGTGTGAGTGCCGTCGCTAAAATGAGCTCTTAATTTTTTACCTTTATTAGGAGACTTTGTAATTTTTGAAAGTTTTAAACGACCTTGAGACTTTTTACCTTTTTTCGAACGTTTGCTGCGTTTTAATGATGGCATTTCTTTTTTTAATATAAAAAAAAGAAATATTTTATTTATTACATTAAATAAAATATTAATAGATTAAATAACTTACAAGTCCAAATACAAAACTTCCCCATAATGCATCTTTTATTGCATAATCCCATTGATACTCTGTAAATACAGCTTTATTTGTAAAATCATATGTCATATACATTAAAAATCCCATTAATGCTCCTTTCTTAAACGCATCTTGTTTACTTGTAGATAATGGTTTAATAAACTGAGTATAAGCTAATGGAGCAAATAAATAAAATAAAAATGCAGCTGATTTATCAACAATAAAAGGAGTTTTTTGAACTCTTTCATATTGAGGTTTATGAAATGGTTGGGTAATCCATAATAAATCAATTAAAAGAACTAATCCAGCAAATTTAATATAATCGTTCATTTATTATATAAAAATAAAATTTAAATATATTTTGTTATATAAATAATAAAAAATATGATTGCTCAATTCTTTTTTAAATTAGCAGTTCATCTGAAGTTATATCATTGGAATACTAGTTCGTATGCTAGACATATTGCTTCTGGTACTCTATTCGACGGTATTATATTAGCTATGGATAATTTTATTGAAGTTTATCAAGGTCGTTATGGTAAAATCTTTACTCACGTTGAAATGAACATTGATGCATCAGATGATTCTCAAATTATTAAAATATTAAATGAAGCAAAATCGTTTTTCTCAGGTTTAACTGAAGAACTTAATCCAGAAACAGATACTGATTTATTAAATATTAGAGATGATGTTTTGTCACAAATTAATAAAACTCTTTATTTATTTACTTTCAAATAATTTAATATTATTATTATTATTGTAATAATATTAACTTTCAAAGAACTTGTGTCTTGTTTATTAATTAATCTTTCAACATACACTTCCTACATCTTGGCTCATACGATTCAGCTTCTCCTATTAATATCACATCTTTATCTTGCGTAATACGTTTTGTAAAGGGTGCATCAGCTGCACATTTTACACAAGTAGATTGTAAATGAATAATCTTATCAGCTACAGCTAAAAGATTAGACATTGATTCAAATGGTTTCATTTCATAATCACTATTTAATCCAGCACAAATTACATTATACCCTTCGAAAGCAAGGTCATTAACAATTTGAGCAATGTTATTAAAAAATTGAGATTCGTCTATAATAATAGTATCAATATTTTTCATTTGTTTTACTTTATCATAAACTTCACTAATATTAGAAGAAGTAATATGATTTTTTCCTGTTGAAACTATTTTATCATGAGTTGCAATTCCTTCTTTAGTATAACGGTTGTCAAAAGAGTGATTAACAGTTACATAATTTTTTTTAGCAATATTTACTCGACGTTCATAATTAATTAACAACGAAGATTTACCAGAAAACATAGGTCCACAAATAACAGTAATCATTTTTATATTTATATATAAAAATAATTTTATTAAATCAATTTTTATTTTTTCCCTTTAAAGACGATGGAATATCTTTTAGAACGACTGTAAGTTTTTCCTTGTATTTCATCATAATTTCTTTCTGCAATACCTCTTTGCCAAACATAAGAAGGGTCAGTAATAACAAATGCTGCACGTCTTGGTAACCATATATCATATTTTTTTTGAGTAACAAAATTTCGTAAACTAAATAAAACATCAGAACCCATATTTAATACAGAGATAATTCCTTCTTTTTTATTATTATTTTTTTCAAATCTTGTATCAGTAAATCTCATACCAGTTCCAGATTCTAAGATTCCAAATTCATAATCATTAAAATATTTATTTAAGTTAAGTTGTTCGCTAAATAAATTACCAATACAAAATGAAGCACTTCTTAATTTTTGTTGGTCATCTTTTGATTTACTGTCCATTAAATTCATTAATTTTTTTTCAGTTTCTTCATTAATAACATCAAATCGTAATTGAAATACTTCAGGAATATCGTTTAAAAAATAATCAATGTTATTATAAGTAATAACATTACCAGAGACTTCTCTATATGGATGAATTTCTACAGACATCTTTTTATATATTAAAGGTTAAAAAATAAATTAAAATTCAATTTATTTTTTTATTTACAATTAATAAATGTGTTGGAGTTACGAAGTTAGCATTACTTCTTTCTTTATAGGATTATTAGTAAGTTTAATTCTTATCAATCGTAACAAAAATTACGATAAAGTTCTCGGTTATCTTATCTTATTTTATTCTTTTATACAACTTTGGGAAGCTCAATTATGGATTGCTGTAAAAAATAATAATATACAACAAAATTTACAATACACTAAATTTATTTATTTAACGCTCTGGATTCAAGCTTTTGCTATAGGTGTTGGAATTTATCAAGTTACAAACGATTGGTTAATTATGGCCATCGGAGCAGGATTATTTATTTACGGATATTATAATATGCCTTTTTTTAATATTAGTAAACCAAATAAAGAAAGCCATCTTAAATGGGGATTTGATGATACATTTTATGCAATTGTTACTATTGTTATTTTATTTGGTATTATTAGATATACTAACCTTAATTATACTTGGTTATCGTTTTTATTTTTAATGACACCATATATTTATTTAAAAATTAATAAAAATGCGTCATTATCATCTTTATGGTGTTGGTTTGCTGCAATGTTTAGTTTTATTGCCTTATCTTTTTAAAAGTTAACATTTCTTTGGCATAAATCCATAAAACTCTAATCTATTATTTTTATCTTTTAATGAACATACCATTAACTCAGGCTTTAAAGTATAAGGAGAACATTCTGCATCATATTCTTGATTATTAAACATTACTTTTGCATTTTTACCTCTCTTTGATGGATCATAATTATAATATCCATATCCATTATTACAAGATGGTTCTTCAGACCCTATATAACTCAACTTTTCAGAAGGAAAGTAAGAACTCATAGGAATAGGTACTTCAGTAGGATATATTGGTTTTTGAAATACAACTAATGGATTATCAAGGCCATCTGTATTTACAAAAGAAAACATTTCAGCTTTAGTCATAGTTAATAATAATAAAACTATAACAAGAATTATAATAGTATTTACGCAAGTCATTTTATTTATTATAAAGAAATAAAATGATTTTTTTATGATATTCTTTTATCAAATTATATTCAAATGAATTATCAACAAGAAATTACTAACTGTATCAAGACTTCTTTAAGTAAATATGAATCTAATATTTTTGAAGATTTATGTACTCTCTTTAAAACCTCCATTGAAAAACCTTGTAATAATATTACTGAATTAAAAAAACGCACTGAAAAATCTAAAGGCACTTGCTTTGAAGTTTTCTGTGTAATGTATCTTAAACAAAAAGGTTACGAATGTTGGATGTTAAACGACCTTCCAGATGATTTAAGAAAATCATTTAATCTTGGTAAACAAGATGTTGGTATTGATTTAATTGCTAAAAAAAATAACTTTTATTATCCTGTTCAATGTAAGTTTAGAAAACCTACTAAAGATTTTAAAGGAAGACAAGTTCATCGTGTCACTTGGAGAGATTTATCTACGTTTTTAAGTTTATGCGTAAGAACCGGAGATAAACAAGGTTGGAAAAAACATATTATAATGACTAATGCTGATTATTGTTGTTGGAAAGGTAAAAAAAGTGAAAAAGATTTTACAATCGGTAAAAAAACATTAATGAATATAGAACGAACATTCTGGTATGAAATGGTTTACGGACAGTCTGAAAAAATAGAAACAAAAATAGAAAATAAAATAATTAAAGAAAATCCAAGAGACTTACGTCAAGCTTGGTTAGATAAGTTAACAAATAAATAACAACTACTTATTAAAATAAGTTTAATAAGTAATATTTAAAGAAATAATAGAAAATATAGAAAATGTCTGAAGAAGCTCCTGCTCAAATTATAGAAGATATATCTATTTCAAAAATAGGTAATATGATTTATGAGCTTATAAAACGCAACCCTATTATGACTGTATTAACTGTCTGTTTAATAGGTGTTGTTATATATTATTTTATAAACGTTAGACCTTTTAAAGGTTCTTCGTTTACTCACGACCACGAATATTATCATCAATCTATGCCATCTCAACAAGATATTAATTCTAGACCAGACTTAGAAAGAGAGATGTTAGAACGTTCTATACGTGAAGCTGAAATGAAAAAATTATATCAAGAACAATTAAAAGAAGAAAGTTTACAACTTCCTCAACAACTCCCTCAACAACTCCCTCAACAACTCCCTCAACAACTCCCTCAACAACTCCCTCAACAACTCCCTCAGCAACTCCCTCAACAACTCCCTCAACAACTCCCTCAACATCTTCCTCAACATCTTCCTCAA
>Ga0247834_1003592_pt1 | contig 20907 bp, 17 predicted proteins | sample LaCruzMarch2015__8_FD_187118 | JGI IMG/M metagenome (GOLD analysis project Ga0247834, IMG submission 187118) | Freshwater microbial communities from meromictic Lake La Cruz, Castile-La Mancha, Spain - LaCruzMarch2015_12m | ecosystem: Environmental > Aquatic > Freshwater > Lake | place: Spain...
GCACCGACGGCGCGACGGAGCAACAACAGTGCCGATGAGGGCCAAAAAAATGGCGCACCGTACATAGTAACTATTTTCATTTTGCGGGAATGATCCCGCTTAACTATAACTCGAACATGAAATTGGTGATAGCGACAGCGATCGTGATTGTCTTGGCATCGCCCATCATGGTGGTCGCCACCGCCGGGGGGGGAAGACGGAGGCTATTATTTGGCGTAGTAGTAGCGCAGAGCGGTAAGATCAAAACCGCGTCGACGACTACGGCGACGTCGACTTCTTCGCTACCGATGCTCGGACGACTCGGTCGTATCCCACGTGGGGGGGCGGTGGTACATGAATCGTCCACGCTCGGTGACTTGGAATCCAGGATCCAAAGCGGTGCATTACAAGAAAAGTTATCGGTGATTGACTTCACGGCCACGTGGTAAGAGTAGTTTGATCTCGATCTTTATTGTTTGTTTTACTACTACTCTACTTTGGATGTGGGGTTTCACTCTCCTCATTATTATTATTATTATTATGGATGATTTGTGTGTACTCGTTTCCGATGCCTACCCCGATAAATATAATATACATACTGCATATTATATTCCTATATTATACAAATAAATCATTAAAGGTGTGGACCGTGCAAACAAATAGCACCATACTTCAAGGAATTGTCTGATGAATTTGGTAGAAAAGTACAATTTATTAAAGTTGATGTCGATGACAATCCCGACGCAGCCGCGAAGTATGGCGTGTCTGCGATGCCCACTTTTGTATTCATTAAAGGAGGGGAAGTTGTTGATCGTTTGATGGGTGCTAATACAGAGAGACTACGACAGCTCGTCGAAGAGTGGTCATTCTGAAGGAGTGTGCCTGTGAATGAGCCCTCATAAAAAACCCGGTGGATTATCGCAGACAATTAAGATACTTAACTAACGACATAGTTCAAAGGCACTTCTAATTTTAGAACACAATGAGAGAGTGCAGTGAATGATAACAAATCGAGCAAAGTGTGTTTTTTGATGTCTCGCAGGAGAAATGGAATCTTATTTTCTCCCCAACGATTATGCAATGATCCATCAGTCAAGCTGTTTGTCTTGGGGCAGAGTAGAGGGAAGCTTGCCAACCATTTCCAACTTCTCATGATGCTCCCTCACTTTCGTCTCGACTAGCTTCCATGCTGTGGCAAAATCGAGCGTGCCATCCTTCGATACATAAATAGCCCCCTGCAAGGCAACCATGAGTTTTCCAATCTCACGGCCAGAAAACCCATACGTTGCTGAAACGATTGACGTGAGCTGCTCGCCCGTCATTAGGTCACATTCTGCTGACATGAAGAATGGCTTTTCATTTCTAGTGTACTGCATTAGGCGTGAGCGCAATGACATGGCTTGCTGATTATTGGTCGTAATGAATTGACGGCAATGTATGTCATAGTATAGCTCGATCAAGTCTTTCCTGCATTCAGCATTTGGCAGTGGGAAGAATAATGACTCGTCACAACGATCTAAAACTGCCACATCCAAATCGTCGGCTCTGTTCGTGGCGAGAACAAGCATAAAATCCTTACGCTCTCCACCCGTGTTATACAAGAGAGCATTTAGCGCATTATGCGCTACATCACTCATCAAACCGGATCCCCGTGAACCGAGGAAGCATTCCGCCTCGTCGATAAATAGAACGACACCTTTTGGACTCTTCGCTGCCCAGGCAAACAATTGATGGATCTGGGTAACTGCGTCAGATCCTAGTGGACTAACATCCCCACCTGACATCATGGCATAGTCGATACCAATAATCTTTGCTAACTTCTTGGCAACAAACGTCTTCCCAGTTCCTGGAGCTATAAGTACATACATGAAGGAGATAATATGGAAATGAAAATGATATGAGTTGTTGACGACACTTAAATATGAGAGAGAGCAGAGAGAGAGAGAGACTACTTACGGCCATAAAGAAGGACGTGTCGAAAAGGGGCATTATGTCTATGGGCATTCTTGGCCGAGTGTGCTAGACTAAGAACACGCTCCTTCAACTCTTCAGGTAGGATGAGATCGTCGAAGGATTCGTCGACCAAACTTGAGCCGCATCTGCTGTTGTTTAACCAGGGGGTTAAACATGAAACTAGTTGGGCAATATAGGTAAAGAGAGACCATAGTAGTTGCTTCCTCGTTGTTTCTCTGATAAGCTGGGGCTTGCCAAGTATGGCCTCAATGATTGATCGAATGAGACGTGATGTTTCCTTTGCAGCGAATACTGCAAAGGCCATGAGACAGGCGTACCCAATGAATGTTATCACCTCTCGTGGATTCTTCACAGCCGTCGATAACGACGTCGCAAGGTGTGAGAAAACAGCATTGATTGCTGCTACATTCCTCTTTCGACGTTGCTCGTACTCTGCGTGTAGTCGACGAATACGAATATCCTCATTGGCACGCTCGGCTTCGGCCTTTGCAATGGCAACAGCTTTTGCCGTTTTCACCTTCATTTCTTCTGCAGCTCTTTGTAGGACAAGCTTCTGCTCGTGCTCAACGGCTGCCACAGCCTCCGCTGCCTCCGCACGCGTTCGTTCGATCCTCTGACTCGCTTCAATTTTGGCTCGCAATGACTGTTCGGTTCTAATACGCGCTGCCTCGTCCTCTCTCTTGAGTCTTTCAAAAGTTAAAGTCTCAATCTTGACAAGTTGTTCCACCTCCGACTTTCGGAGTGCCTCAGCATATTCCTCTTCGTCTTTGGCCTTCTGTATCGTCATTTCCATCTCATTCTTCGAAATTTCCGCTTTCGCCTCTGCCTCCCTCATTCTAAGCTCAGCGCTTCCATCCGACGATGACGAAATGATTTCTTCCAGCTGTGCCACATCACCATAAATACTGGCAATTTCTCTTGTTTGCTCCTCGGATCGACTTTCAAGCTCGTCTATCATTCGCGCAAGCTCTTGCGTTGCTCCTACGCTATACATGAAAAGAGTGTGTTCATTCACACTCGGGACGTTTTCGAGTATGATCGGTTTCCCCCCTTTCTCAGTGGGTGGTAGTATGCGCTTCGGCACGACGTCCACGGCGTCGGGTATAACGGCCGCTACATTTGGTCCTGTCACACCAACACGTGTTCTCTTGGATTCGTATAACAGATTGTACGTCGAAAGTGGCAACATGCGTATAGACTCCAAGTGCATCGACGTATTCGCAGGCTTGACATCGAGGTAAATCTGCTGGCCAACTTGTTCAGCATCTGCCACACGGTTCATAACGTGTGAGTTGCGTTAAATTTTGATTTAATGGCAACAAAGAGGTGAGAACAATGATGCTTACCATTCTCAGCAGCTGACAATGCGATCAGCAGCATGCAAACAAACGCTATAAATGCTTTCATTTTCTGAGTTGGGGAGAGGGATTTTTGGGGACAAATGACGAGTTTCAATTTTTTGCGGGATCTTCATCAAAATTTATAATAAGACATATCATTTTTTTCTATTGTCATTCCCTTGTTTCATTAAACCTCAAGGACATGCCATTCACCACCATAGTCATAATTTGCCGATGTTGATCGTTGATTCTTGGTATCCCAACTACCCATTCCCGCCTCAAGATTCTTCATTGTTACCTCCATATGAGTTGACATACTTACCGGCGAATACGCCACTGGCTGTTCCTCGGATACGAATTGTTTTAATGGTGCAATAAGTGTAGAAGGTGCAAATGCATTGAATCGTATAATCGATTGTCGGGCATGTTTCATTGGTAGTACACGATGAGGTGTGGCTAATAATGTACCATTCGTTAAACGTTCAAGCATGTCTCCAATAATAACAACAAATTCTGACGTACGAACAGGCAAGTCCATCCATTCTTGAGAATGACCATTTAAACATCGCGGTAGAATTTGTAAGCCTTGTGCAGTTTGATGCATGAGCGTGAAGCATTCAAAGTCAGTATGTGCACCAATGCCAGTGGTAGCGTCGTCGTCAACGTCAATATCATCATCACTACTTCCATCGTTGTTACTACTACTACTGCTCCCATCACCATAATACAATAGACGTATAGTACCGAAATCACCACCCTCGGCATCAAACATATCAAGCAGTGTCTTAGGTGGTAAATCCAACGCACGCTCAAAACCGGTTAGTATAACACGCGCTAGATCATTCTGTCGTGAATAGCATTCATCCAACACGGTAACAAATGATGGATGTATTTCATCATTATTGGGATAGCGCTCTTCGTGACTACATGCTGCTTTGTCGCTATTATTACCACTGTATAGAGCTGATGCCGCCAGTGAGAATTGTGCACGACTATAATCCCATCCATGTACGCGTGCCAACTTTCCTGCCTCGTATTGTAATTCCGGTTGACCAATATCTGGTCCTGAGTAGGCACCCGTCCCCCCATCACGTTGACGATATTTATGTTTAATTTGTGTTGATAATGAATGACATTTGGTCGAATAGTCATATAATGATTGTATATAGGATGTTGGGAGTTCGGATACGTTCGCGGCATAAAAGTATCCATGGTGTAACAAAGCAGTGCGTAAATCGGATGTCGCAATGGCACAATTGGCCTTAAGTGCAGACATGTCGATTAGTGGATGACCACATGGTGTAAGTGAGATCGTCCTTCGCTGTTGCATCGTTATTGTTTGTCTCATCAGTGCCGCTGCGGTACGACGATGGAACATGGTGGGTACATACATAGTACGTACAGCGTCTACTTCGACCCGCCAATGGGCGGGAGAACACTTCTAGTTTCCTGGCATCGAGTTTTGGACCAGAAAACAACGGTCAAAACTCCACTCAAAACAAGGCAACCATGGTGAACCGTCCACCGGCCTCATTCATCAATGAACGGCCGCCATTCAGAGCGGCCACTGCGCCGCGCCGCAATCTATCTCATCAGCGGACTCAGGGGAACGTTCTGTGGCGGCGCGGTGGTCGTTGGCGGCTCGGGGGCTGAGTAGCAGTCGCTTTGCTGTCGCCGGCACGTGTTTTTGCACTGTATGGGGTCGAATATTGGAAGTACCCCGTCAATCAACCGGATGAGTGTTTTAGAGGCTCCGTCGAGCCTCATATGCATCGGATATGATTGGGGATCGGCGTCAACGAGCGGAGAGGTGGAGAAGTGGTCGAACTGTAAAATCGGTGGTAATATAATGCAGGAATGAGAGGGTATGGCAGGAATGGGGAGGTAATTCATGAAATAATCGACAAATGACACAACAAACGGCTACTAATTGACGGGGGATGATAGTAGGATGGATTCGGCGTGATGGAATGGCAAGAATGAGGATGGCAGGTGTCGTACCTACCCCATTGAGTGGAGCATGCATTTCATGGAATTTGCTAGTGAATTACTATGGGATGATGAAATATTAACCCAGCTGCTTTCGGAACAATGTGACAATTAACAACCACTGGAGAGACTATTAGAATAGCGTTCATAATCTAAAAAATTGTACTTTATCACACCAATTTGATAATACCAGCCATTAACCCCATCATAATTAGCAGTGTAATTGAATGTAAATAGGGGGGTTAACCCTAAGTGGTCCAAGACACGATGCCACGAAAACGAAGTGTTCTCCCGCCTATTGCAATGCGACGCGTGGAAATCGATCGACCATTTTCAGTTTTGATACTATCGTATTGTTGTCAAGCAGCGGTTGTTTGACGCAATAGAGGAACAGGTCTAAGCATCCACCCATACCCACAAACCATCATGATTCGTTTTCACAAGCTTGCACTCGGTGCAGCGCTAGTCGCTACTTTGGGCCTCATCGCCCCTCCTCATTCCATGATGAGCAGCAATGGCGGCAGCAATGCCGCTTGCTTCTTTGCCGCGGCCGTGGAAATGACCGATGCCGAGAAGAACGCAGAGGACAGCGCCGCATCGGCAGCTGCCGAGGAACTCCTAACGGCAGCGGCGGCGGCTGCCACGTACGCACCCCCGGCGGGGTCGTCGTCCTTTGCATACGAGGCAGAGGTATCGAAGATGCTTGATATTGTAATTAACTCGCTATATACCAATAAGGATATATTCCTACGTGAACTAATTTCAAATGCAAGTGATGCGCTCGACAAGATACGATTTTTGAGCGTCACCAAGCCAGAATTACTGGGTAATACGCCCGACCTTGAGATTAAGGTAGAGTATGACCCCGATGCCAAAACATTGACCGTGCGGGATACTGGTATTGGTATGACGAAGGATGACTTGATTAAGAATTTAGGCACAGTTGCACGATCTGGCACTACCAACTTTATCAAGTCATTAAGTGAAAGTGAGAAGAATAATGTTAATATGATCGGTATGTTCGGGGTTGGTTTCTACTCTACATTCCTCGTGGCCGACCGGGTTACTGTCGCATCGAAGAATAATGATGAAGATACACAGTATGTATGGGAAAGTTTGAATGGCGAGAGTAGTTTCCACGTTGGACCAGATCCACGAGGTAATACTTTAGGTCGAGGGACTGAGATTACATTACATTTAAAGGAGGAGGCAGATCAGTACCTAAGTCCATACAAGCTAAAGGAATTGATCCGACATTATTCCGAGTTTGTTACGCATCCGGTGAGTCTACGTCAAATCAAGACTGTCAAAGTCCCGAAGGAGATGGATGAATTTGATGAAGAAGAAGAAGATGAAGTTGTAGAGGATGAAAAGAAGGACACGGAAGAGGGAGATACTGCTGACGACGTCGATGGGGAGAAGAAGGAGGAAATGAAGGAGGAGAAGAAGAAGAAAGATCCCGAAATGGAGGATGTAACTACTTACGAATATGAACAAATCAATACCGATCCTGCCATTTGGGCACGAGACAAGGAAAACATTACCGATGACGAATATCAGGCATTCTGGAAAATGTTGGCAAAGGGTGATGGTGGTGACAAGGCCGAAGATTGGACTCATTTCAATGCCGAGGGTAATATCAACTTCAAGAGTATCCTATACGTCCCCTCTGAGTTACCATATCAGTTACAACAGGGACAGCTTGATCAAATGGTCAATGGATTGCGTCTGTATGTACGGAAGGTACTAATATCGGATGAGTTCGACTTGATGCCACGATACCTATCCTTTGTGAAGGGTGTGGTAGACTCGGATGATTTGCCGTTGAATGTGAATCGTGAACTCTTACAGGAGAGTAAGATTGTCAAGATTATCAAGAAGAAGCTCGTACGTAAGGCAATTGAACTCATCCGAAAAATGGCACTAGCTCCCATGCCCGACGATGATGATGCCGCCGAGGCTGAGATGGATGCCGACGGTAATCCCATCATTTTGGACAAACCCAAGAAGACTCATCCATACATTACTTGGTACAAGAAGTTTGGTCTGTCATTGAAAATGGGTGCGATTGACGATTCGCCGAATAGAGACAAACTCCAGAAGCTATTACGGTTCAAATCAAGTAAGACCGATGGCGAAGATGACTACGTTACACTTCAGGAATATGTTGATAGGATGAAGGATTGGCAGAAGGATATATATGTCTTCCCCGGCGAGTCAATGAAGCAATTGAAGGAAAGTTCATTCATGGATGCATTCTTAGACCGAGATGTAGAAGTACTGTACCTTACCGATGCAATTGATGAATATTACCTAGGTCAAGTCCGTGAATTTAGTGGTCACAAGTATCGTGATATTACGAAAGAGGGTGTTAAGTTTAGTGATGAGGATGAGGACTTGGCAAAACGCCGGGCTAAGGTATATGCCGATAAGTTCAAACCACTAACCAAATTCCTCAAGAAGCTGTACGGATCAGATGTTAGTCGTGTTTCCATTTCGAAGCGACTCGGACGTGCACCTGCCATCGTTAGTAGTAGCGAGTACGGTAATTCGGCCAATATGGACCGTATTATGCGTGCACAGGCTTGGGCACATAAGGAACAACCGATGGACAATCTCTTCCCCACTGGTATTATGGAGTTAAATCCACGTCATCCATTCGTTATCAAGCTACTGGACTCGCTGCCCGAGGATGAGGATGTTGACGTCCCAGACTCGGTCAAGGATACAGCATGGATCTTACTTGATATGGCCACAATGAGTGGTGGATTTCCTATTCGTGATCCCAAGAAGTATGCGGCACGGATGACACGTGTGTTGAAGAGCAATCTTGGCGTGAATACGCTCGATTTGGTTGATGAGATTGACCCCCCGATTGCAGATGATGAACCAGACGAGCCGACAATGGAAACGCACGATTTTGACAACTTCAACTTCGACAATTTGGATATGGACGATCTTGACATGTAAAACCTTTTTTTCGGTGTTTTTGTTGTTGTTGTTGTTGTTGTTTAGTTCTTCTCTCATAAGATACTGCTGCGGGAATACTGGAGTAGCGCAGCCTATCACTTCCGCTGGTGCTGTATGGGTATTATGAACCTCAATTTAGGAAATAACAACAAGTAATCCCACCAGCATTTTCAATGTATATTAATTCTTAGATTTAGAAGGCCTGTTCACATCATTATTTTATTTATTTACATTCATTACCAGAACGATCTATGTTTGTGTGGATCAATTCGAGGGCTGTCAGGGCATGGGATCTTTGAAGGTTTGTCCTTATAGTGACAAGAAAAAATTGGTTCCACACTGCAACATGTCTCAATCAAACTACCGTCGTCCAACTCGGTATCACCATCAATTAAGGTAGATGACTCACCACCATCGCCTATACATTTATCTTGAACATACCATTCGCCGAGTTGTCGAAAAAATAATACCTTATTCACTTTATTTTCAGTCCAGGACATGTGGAGTAGATAGGCATTCGACGTACCACTAATAATTTTCTTCATCGTATCCCAATCTTGATGATAATGTATCCCTCCAGGAAACATGTCCGTCAAGGTAGCATCAAATACTTTCACCTTTAAACCAAACATGGATGAATGTTCATTTAACAGCTGAACTAGGACCTGTTGATGACTTTTCGATTTACGAACAATTGCACCATGATACAGCAATGATGTGAATAGGTAGGACGTCTTCTTATTCGCACGGACGTAGTAAAATCCCGAATTGGCCGAGTACGGACTATATCGTGATTGTGAATTACCATCATGTTGGAACATAATGTCAAATTCTTGTATGGCAATATTCGTCTTGTCATGAAAGTAGAGTAATGGATCCTTAAACCAAACTATATCGACATCTTGAAATAGTACATCATGTCCTAGTAGACTAACATATAGGACACATAATACCTTGGCAAACATCATATTAGCAAATATTCTATCACCATAGGCCTTTGCTGCCCCTATTGGCATTTGACCAAAGTTCGCTTCATCATAATATGAGGCAAGTCCAAGTCCTTGTGCTAACCGGTGTGATAACTCGTCAGTAGGGAATACCAAAACATTGCCAGTATCAATCCCACGACTACGTGCACTACATATAAAATTCGTTAATAATTCACTCTGGCCCGAATTTACTGTCAGTACCACAACAGTATTATCACGTACAACATTCCGTATTGCTAATAATTCCCTCAATTCTTTTAATACCTGTTGTACATTTTGTAGAAACAATTTCAATACATCAAAATGTTCTAATAACATACCCTTCGTTCTTCTCGTTAATGTACCCTTTCCGGCAGTTTCCCAAACATTGGGTAATTCAAATATATCCACACCATTCTTATTTTGTGTTATCCGGCCTATATGTCGTAATGGTAAACTATGATCAATCTTACGATCTTGCTTTATTGTACCACGTGTACGTGGTGTGGAGTGATCAAATTTGGGCATACGTGCCCATCGATTGATATGATAACTTTCAAAATCACCTATTAGTAAATGACAATCGGTATCATTATTTAATGATGTAAATATAATGTTCAGTGCATCACAATTCTCCACGGCATTTGCCACTGAAACTTTCACCATTGAACCGCCGCCGCCGCCGCCACCACCACCACCGCCGCTACCATTATTTGGGTTAGTATTGCCATATATGGCATTGTGTTCTATATCAGTATTGCTAGTGGGTAATGACCGATCAGTATTGTATAGTATAATAGAATCAAGATCATCATCATCATCGTCGTTCGCCTCTTCATTCTCATTATTATCATCATCATCGAACCGTCGTCGTCGTCGTCGTGGTGGTTGATATTTCTTAATAGGTACACCGAAATCATATGTTTGTAATATTTCCTTTGTCGATACACGTACGGCACCCACGACATATCCTCGTACTGATTCTGGGAATAATTTCTTCTCCTTCTTCAACAATGAGGAGGGTACGTCATGTGTCGATCCATGATGATAAGATATGCGCTGATTCGTGGATGATGGATCATTTTTTTCAAGTGCTGCCAATTCTACCTTTACTCGTTTGGATATTCTCCGTTGTAACGAAGGAGATAATTCCGTCATTAGTTGCTGCTGCTGCCCCGCGCAATCGACGGTCGACGAATCCAATACACTGCCATCACCACTACTACTACTGCGGCGGATAGTATACGTAACATCATTGTTCACGCCACTGCTTGACGTATGAATTATTGACGGTGGTGGTTTAGTGCTTCGATATCCAAAGTAAAAACTAACAATGCATAATTTTACCATCACCGCAAGAGCAAAAAAACGTGTACGTTGTTGTTTGTTGCCACCCACACTGCCGCCACCGGGAGTAGGAGTGGGTCTAATCATTCCGATGGCGATATCGTAGTAACAATGCCAGTATTCCGACTTTCATCAGCGTCCATACTGAATGAACTTACGGCCCTGCCCCTACCTACCCTTACGATAGATGAGACCCGCTCGATATCGAGTGATTCGGTCGAAAATCTCATTTTTTGGATCTCTTTTACGGCCAGGGCCAACTAGTTTTTTCAAACACGAGAGTTCGGCCGTATTATTTTCTTGCTTGGAGGCAAAGACACCTACGTATCAGTTCTTGTGGGCCATTGTTACTAGAAGTAGTTAAAGATCGTTAATTTTGGAAAGTGCTGGCACGAGATATGCTTGATTAAAATTATCACACAACAAGGACAAAAAGCAGAAGAACAGAAGTAATTCGGAGTCTGGTCAATAAAGTTGACCATAATTAGTATTGACATTTCTTGCACAGGAATATTAATCGCCCCAAATTCTATCCACTTATTGTGATCTCACTACCTTGACTGTTCTTCCCACGATTTTTTGAGTATAAGCTCCAACTGCTTCTCATATTCATCTAATGATGGCTTGCCCCAGTCTTCCGGTAGTGGAAAAACCTTAGCAATATCCTGTGTTCTGTACCATGACGCAGGTATCCCCGCCAGCTTCTCCCACTTCCCAACATAAGCTCTCTTGGTTAACGAATCATAATTATTTTCCTCTATCTTGTCCAATATCTTGCCATATGCGTCACACGATAGCTGAACTGGCAAACGTGACTCAGGACGAAGCATCGGTACGCCACGTAAAGCACGAGAGTAGTACATTCGTGCACGAGCAATCTCATACTTCATAAGATTAATGTAGTTATCATCCACAATTTGGTCGAGTATTTGCTGCTCAGTAACGCCAAAATTGGTCATATCACGCTGGGGCAAGTACACCCGTCCACGTTTCGCGGCATCTTCGCCCACATCGCGTAGGATATTCGTGATTTGGAATGCCACGCCCAAAGAGAGTGCTGGTTCCCTTCGTAAATATTATGGAGGCAAGAGATTTTTTGTAAGAAAATACTACCATGACGCAAAACAATATTGCAGATCCCAGACCTCACTACTTACTTTGCCATCTCATCAGTATAACCCGTAGCACAACCAAACACCGGCATGGACATAAGGCCCACAGTCCCCGCCACACGGTAGCAATATAAATGTAGCTCATCCCAGGTTTCATACCTCTCCTGTCCCAGCTCAGGAATGTCCATTAGCATACCCCGGATCATATCCGAGAAGGGTGTGATAGGGAGTTTGGGAAACTTTACCTTGCAATCTAACAATGGTAGATCTAGCACATCCACAACATCTCCCCGATTAAAGAGATTCTCGAGACGTATTTCCCATACACTTAAATCCGTAAGCATTTCCGTATTAGGGTCCTTAGCCTCTGGCCGGGGAGCGTCAACAATCTCATCCGTCCGACGACACCAAACATATATTGCCCATATAGCCTTCATGGCAGGTGCTGGCAGGACTTGCGTGCCGAGGTAAAAAGTTTTGGCAAATGCTGCCGTTACTATCCCCGACTCTTCGTACGCACGTGCGAGTAGTCGGTCAAATCGTAATATCTCATCCTTGGTAAACTGCTGTTCGACATTGTTGACAATGATATCAGCATTTTTATACTTTTTATCATATTCTGGAAAGGTACCCCCCTGTGCCTTGGAACGAATGTAACTTGCACACTTTTGTACTAGTACATTGGCGTCCTCTCCGATTGTTACATCAATATATTCATCCACGAAGGTACCAATTTCATACCCCACCTCAGCCACAACCTCATCATTAATCCCCATGAGCCGTCCTCCTCCTTCCGAACTACTGCTACTGCTACCGCGAATATCGATAATAGACGAACTAACATCTTCAAGGATGGACATTGGACGACTATTACTTTTATCATCATTTTGCTTTCGCTTTGAAAATAATTTACCCATGAGACTAGTAGGTTTCTTAGTAACGGCGTCAACCGCGCTCACTGCTCCCGGCGTATTCGAAGTGGATTCATACTTGGCACGAGCATCGGCGAGTGCACGTTCGGCACGAGAGGTTGTATCCTTAATTGATGCAAAGTCTACGACTGGCCCTCCATCCAATGTTACACCTAATGATATTTCATTGGCAATTTTATCACGTGATGATCTTCCTCCTCCTCCTCCTCCTCCTTTTGTATCTGCACCTTCAACATTATTAAAGTTAGAATGTGTGGAAATACTACTATCACTACTAATTTGTTTCTTCTTCGTTCCATGAGTAGTAGTATGATGATGATGATGATGATGTGTTTCTGATACCGCCTGCTTCAATTCCTCAACATTGGCCCATGCGACCTTACAACTATCCGAGTCATTCCCCATCAATTCACACACTAGTTCTGCCTCGGCCGTGGCCTCCTGCGTCGATTTGAAGACTGCCGACATCCTCATCATATCCCCGTGCAGTCTCCTCACATAATACGACAGTGTCGACTGACGGCTTTGGCGGGTAAATAATGATTGTCTTGTGGAGGGAGGAGAAGGCAGTGGTATCGGGACGTAACAATGTACACTAGACGGCTTTAATGCCAGTGTACTCGTCGCTATTATTGCAACGATGTTGTTGAGAGTGATTCTCATTATGATGGTATGATGTGTCGTTTTGTTGCCTCAAATATACTCCTATTATATAATAAACACGACGAAAAAAAAACACGACGACGACGATCTATTATCCTTTTCTCCTTTGATCCACCGAGAACTAGGGTGTGTCACTAGGACTTAGTAGCGTTGGCGTTTGATTCGTCCTCCCATCATGTGAGGTTCGACACATTGATGTGTTGAAGGAATCTAAACTATCCAGATGTACATACCTACCTATTTACAAAATGCCGGGCTCCATCTACATGTTCTAGGTATTCCATTTTGTGAGATCAGCCCTTGTAATCCAAAGACATCGTACACCTTGGACAACGCTCGGTATCCTCATCACATCGGAGACGCTACTTAGATTGGTAGTTGGTTGCTTGTAAGAAGCGATAGAAGAATGAATTCCTTCTGGAAAGTGCTCGGCTTCAGATTATTATATGCTGGGACCGACTCCTCGTCTTCAAGCAGCAAGCAGAGACAACGGCAGCGGATGCGTCGTGCTCAGGCCTTGACGACTTCGCCCACCGTGGCACCCACAACTGCGCCCACATCCACACCCACATCTGTACCTTCATCAGTACCTTCTTCAGTACCCACATCCTTACCCACAACTGCTCCCACAACTGCGCCCTCATTCGCTCCCACAACTGTTCCTACGTCATTTCCCTCAGTTCATCCATCGGTTCAACCGTCACTTCATCCCTCAGTTCATCCATCGTTTCAACCGTCACTTCATCCCTCAGTTCATCCATCGACTGTACCTTCCTTTCTACCCAGTGCTAATCCCACGAATGAACATCATCCCTCCGCTGCACCTTCCTTTCTACCCAGTTCTAATCCCACGAATGAACATCATCCCTCCGCTGCACCTTCCTTTCTACCCACTATCGAAGTCATCACTGGACGTCCAGTGATTGCCAATGCATCAATGGTCACTGAAAGTCCAGTGATTGTCAACGGAATCACTAAAAGTCCAGTGATTGCCAATGCATCAATCACTGAAAGTCCAGTGATAGTTATTCTCTCAGTAATTGAATCTGATAGTCCCTCTTATAGTCCCACATATATTCCCACTACTGAAATTGTAACACTTATTCCTGTATCTAATGCAAATATGACGAATATAGATGATGGTCGTGATGGGAGTATACTTGTAATCTCCCTTACTATGCTTTTTGCAATCATTGCATTATGTATTGGATACCGAGCAATAAGCAAGCCGAAGAAATCAGCACAGGAAACGTCGGTCATAGTCGGACTAGCCTCCCAAGTCGAACCCCTCATGATGCCACAAGTCATACGAAGTGAGTATGGGGGATGGCAGGGAACATACACCGATGAACAAATGAGTAATGTGGATGTTGAATCACACGTAGAGTCCTTACGTCTATTCTCGATTGATGACAATAATAACCCTCCTCCAGAGGTATTCATGGACGTTGGTAGCACACCGGGTAGTAATTATAGTGATACGGCTAATGATTTGCGTATGATTGAACATGCCGACTCGACCGATGAGGCATTAATGCGTGCATATGAGGAGGCCATGAATGTGGATATTGAACCAGAGGACCCGAATGTTGAAGCATTAATGACGGGCAACAGTCCAGGAGCAATGTCAGGGATGGGATCGAGTCCGAATACGCCGAATGACAACAGCAATCGTGGTGTAGTACGTTTGTCACCTGATCATCAAATTGACCTACCTGACCTACCACCGATAACGTGAGGAGGTGGCTTAGTTTAATGTTTTTTGAAGTGTTAAATATGTTGGTGTAAAGAGAGTAAAAGTGGTGATCAATAAACTCTGGTCTAAAGTTTAGATAGTTCTGGAGGGGGGGGGGTGAAGTGAGGAAAACGCGACACATCAATAAAGGAGGTCATTTGTCCTAAATATTAGACATGGGTCGAAGAATATGTTGATAACCAATCAACACATTGTTGCGGGTGTTAATTTCTTATGAGTTGGTCACTAATTGTGTAACACATATTTAATCGTGTTATATTGTGAGGAGCACCCTATTCGAACTTGCTCAGCTAATTTATAGAGTAGAGTTGACTTCTTATGGAATATCGTCTCGTGGTGATGCCACGCGACGACCCCAGAATAATTCTCGCACTTCCTCACTATTAGTTACACCTGCTTCTTCATTAAATGCAAGGACTGCAACCAATCGTGTCTTGGACTTTACGGCACTTACGCGATGTAAGGCATAATGTCCATTAAATATAGCAAGAGATCCAGGGTGTATGGGCAAATTAACCATTCCCTTGGTACTGCCTTCGAGTGCTTGCTGAATTGAACGATATTCCTCAGTCAACTCATCTAGACTGACTTTCTTCTTCCGTAGGTTTGGGAAGTAATCGAATAGACCGCCACCGCCCTCATCTTCTGTTAGCATCAAGGTTACTGAAAACATTGTCTCATCATAATGAAATCCTTGCTCATCCCCCGGTCGGAAGACGTTAACGGTACAACAGCCAATATCGTCGGCGTTGCGATGCAGTGTTGTTAATCCCAGCACACACGAGATCAACAACCTCAACGGTTCGTACGCGTACAGTTTCCGTAAGAGTGAATGTTTTGGTAGTAGGTCGTATGCGACACTACCCACCACCGTCCGGACACAGACATTGCGAGGATGATCGATAGGGAGGGTAGGATCACCGCCGTCCAGATAAACATTGTGCCCCTCTTGTGATATGTATGTCATATCGAGTGTTGATTGGACTTCCTCTAACATGATTCGGAGTGCTTCAGACGTTAGGAAATGTGGTAATACAACAGCACCTTTCACAAGATATTCGGCACGTAAACGTGACACAAGTCCAGCCTTTACCAATGCATCAGAACCAGTGAGTGGATATGTCTCCAAATTCACTGGACAAGTAAATAGGGTTGGGAATATAGGACCAGAGAGTGGCATACCAGCCTGTCGTGGATCATTCCCAAGTAATAATGTTAGCATTGGTCCCAAATCTGGTGATGGGACCCAATTACGTGGTTCATAGGTTACATCGTCTCCAACTAAACGCAGTGAGTAAACTGGTCGACGTGGGTGTGTGCTCAATACGCCAGGTGCACCATGTACAGTTAGATGGTGGAATGCAATACAGTCTCCCGGCTGTAATGTCCAACGTAGGATGGTCGAATCAGTATGATCTTCTGGTACAAACTCTGGTAGACTGCCAGGTGGAAACCATTTTGCCTCTCTAGTTGTAAAGGTACGTGGACAATACCATTGTCCACCGAGATGAGAGCCATCAATTAGTTGCAAACATGTCGTTTCATCCACAGCTTTGACGGGGATCCAAAATGATACAGTCTTGGACCCCACAATGTCATAATATGGTTGATCTTGATGGTAGGGTGTTTTCGTCATTGTGCCCTGTTCCTTCACGAGTACATGATCGTGATATAATGTAGCAGTACTCGATTGCATCAACTGTGCTCCAATACGAGATAATCTTGTTCCAGTAATGAATGTTCGTAATGACGGTATGTCAATCCAGCGGTTGAAATCTTCAAAGAACTGTCCAGTAGTATCGTCATCGTCATTGGTTGCGACGATGGCACGGACCGAGGGGTTTTGGAGTACTTGATCTATACCATCGCGGACTAAATTTAATTCGTACGACGATAGTACATTACGAAGTACGACAGCACCATGTTTTTGATAATAATCAACATCCTCCATGATGACAGCAGAGAGTCGAAGCCAGCGGTCGTCGTTAATTAGCCTTATTAAGAAACATCGATCCCAATTCAGCAATCAAAAATGACTCTACTTTTTCCTCCACCTTTTCCTTCACCGCATCGCTGTTGCTGGTATAGTCATCTTTTCCACATGTCGAAGCACACTGAATGAGACTAGGCAGGGATAGGCCAATCCCTCTAGCCGCGTCTAGCAACTCAAAGAAGGCACTGTAGGCAGAATATGCATCCATGGTTTTTTAGACTGGCTCACGCTCTCAACGCTCGAACTTTCTTGGAAGCCGATATGATTTTGGGTTAGTGTTTGACCACAAACGTACAAACACAAAAAAGGCATTTTAGAAATCCATTTCCACCACATACACAATACCCCACTGGGCATCTTTTGCACACATCATCGGAAGGTACTAACAAAGCTAATTTCCAAAGATTCCCAGCAAAGACTAACTTGTGTGCAGTTAAAAAATTCAACTAATTTCTTTTACATGGCTCCACAGAACTGAGTGGGGTGAGTATTGGTATGGGGATGCTACCATATGACTTTTGACCACAGTAGAAAGTGATCAGATACCTTCTATATATATAAGACTGATATTAGACCAGTCTGAAGTGGTCTGTACACTCTACAGTCGTGACAGTGTGTTGATTTGTACTCAGATATGATAATGATACACATATACCATAGTCCTTGCCATTACCATTACAGGTATGGGGCTGCATCCTTATGACCTGTAGCCACTGTCGCAGGTTCTGAATTGCATTGTATATGTATAAAGAAGACCTGCTATGAGTATGAAGTGGCTGGGGGGTCTCAATCATCACATAAGTACACTCCAGGTGAGACTCAAAGAGAATCTCCTCACCAAAGGTCTCAGATAGCAAATATCAGGGTGTGGCGGCATCCTTATGACCTGTAGCCACTGTCGCAGGTTCTGAATTGCATTATATATGTATAAAGAAGACCTGCTATGAGTATGAAGGGAATGGGGGGCCTCAATCAAAAGAACTAACAGATACCCACCTCCTATACCAACAACATCCACTCGCAGGTCCCAGATAGCAAATATCAGGGTGTGGCAGCATCCTTATGACCTGTAGCCACTGTCGCAGGTGCTGAATTGCATTATATATGTATAAAGAAGACCTGCTATGAGTATGAAGGGAATGGGGGGCCTCTATCAAAAGAACAAACAGAGACCCACCTCATATACCAACAACATCCACTCTCATGTCTAAGATAGCAAATATCAGGGTGTGGCGGCATACTTATGACCTGTAGCCACTGTCGCAGGTGCTGAATTGCATTATATATGTATAAAGAAGACCTGCTATGAGTATGAAGGGAATGGGGGGCCTCAATCATAAGAACAAACAGATACCCACCTCATATACCAACAACATCCACTCTCTGGTCTCAGATAGCAAATATCAGGGTGTGGCAGCATACTTATGACCTGTAGCCACAGTAGCAGGTGCTGAATTGCAATATATATATATAAAGAAGATCTGCTATGAGTATGAAGTGGGTGAGGTGCCTCAAACATATCCTACAGCATGACCCAAGTGAGAAACCAAGTGATTCTCCTACTTCTGCTGGTTTTACCTTTCCCATGAGCAGATATCAGTATGGGGTTGCATCCTTATGACCTGGCTGTAGCACAGTAGCAGGTGCTGAATTGCATTATATATGTATGAAGTCGACCTTCTATGAGTATGAAGTGGGTGGGGGGCCTCAAACATATCCTACAGCATGACAACCAAGTGATTCTCCTACTTATGCTGATTTACCTCTCGCAGATATCAGTATGGGGTTGCATCCTTATGACCTGTAGCCACAGTAGCAGGTACTGAAACACTTTATATATGTATGAAGTCGACCTGCTATGAGTATGAAGTGGGTGAGGTGACTATCATAACCTACAGCATGATCCAAGTGAGAAATCAAGTGAATTTCCTACTACTGCCACCACTGTTTGTGAGACCAAGCATAATATCAGGTTGGGATGCCATCTTCATGGCCCCTAACCACATGAGTAGCAGGTTCTGAAACACTTTATATATGAAGTTTACCTGCTATGAGTATGAAGTGGGTGAGGTGCCTCAAACATAATGACAACAGATATACAAGTGCACAGCAAACAAACTCTCCTATTCCTAACTACTCATAGCATTAGCATCACTGCTCTACCTCTCCCATCAAGAGCAGATATCAGTGTGGGGTTGCATTTATATGACTTGTAATTGCAGTAGAATGTGATTGGGACAGATATGATATGAGGTTGAAGGGAGTCCCTTGGAGCCATGAGTATGCAACCTCTACTGATGGCCATATGACAGGTGGATACGTAGGGAGGCAAAAAAGCCACAGGCTCGATTCTACCGCCACCTATATAACCACAGACACACACAAAATATATACATATTTACTGCTAGAGGAGAGGTATATTCTAAAACTCAGTCCTCAGAGTATCTATGCCAATGATTCATGATTGATTGGGTTGTTAATGATCAGTTGGCACTAAAAATAAGCATCCTTATGATTATTTCATTTATAACCAGTGTTAATAACTCAACTCAACAAGACTTAAACTTTGTCGCTTTGTCTCTATGATCAAAAATCCACCGAGTGTCAATCTCATTGTCATCAAACCTGAAACATTATTTTCCTAAGTCATAAAGTTTCCCCCTACTAATTTGAGACTGAACAAAGCCGTTTGGAGTAATGTGGTATTCTTTATTGATGTCCATCGTTCTAACTAGACTGGAACATCCAAGCCAAGGTGGTGTTATGATAGCATCGCCGCTGCTACCATGAAAAATAGTTAGACAGCTGGGCGGTGGCAGCAACATTCCTCATCTCCCCACTCAATTTTGACCAATTCAACCATACCGGTCCATCTCTTTGACATATGACTCAATGGATCAATATATATTGTTTGGTTCAGGCAAGACGCCGCTAACAGCAGCAAAATGAGCCGCCCCCGCCGAAGGAGCAAAGTGACGGACATGGTGGCAATGGAAGTAGTACATAATTTTGTCGTAAATTTACATAATTATGTCGTAATTTGATTCCTACGATTGCGAAGAAGGTTTTTGTAAACAAATTCCTGGGTTCTACGTAGCTGGGTGGATGGTAATGGTGTGGTCTCCTAGTGGTCTCTCTCTTGAGCGACAAACAGTAGAGATACAACAACAAACAATGCAATAGTAGTAGTCATCCATTTCCCCAATTTGAAGTAGTAATTTTGCTATGGAAAAAACATCTTTAAGGAAGATCGTCTACAAGACATGCGTATGACTAATGACAACACAATCATCAGAGCTGGCAGTGCAGGATGTTTGTTAGCCAAACAATTGAGAATTGAGTGAAAATCAAAAGAAGCAGATATTGTTAATTGAAGCTGGACAATGTGATAATTATATATGGATACCAGTGGAATACCTATATTGTATCAATAATCCATGTACAGATTGGTTATAACTGTAGTACCTCAACAAGGTCTTAACAGAGGATCATTGTTATATCCAAGAGATCGAGTTCTGAGTGTGGGTGGAAGTTCTTCCATAAATGGAATGATATATATTATATATGTGTGGTCAAGCTGAGGATTATACAGCATGGGTCAAAGCCACAGGCGGATAATGTCTGACCTTGGGATAATGTACTAAAGTATAAAGTATTACAAATCATTTGAAGATTATCACTGCGGTGATGCTAATAAATGGCACAGCTTAGCCAACTATGTCAGATGTCGGCGTGTCAATTTTGTTGCCCAAACAGCCTTAGTTGTTTTTTACCCTTTACCCTTTACCTTTTTTGGACCAGGGTAAGGGTAAAAGGTAACCCTTACCTGGTAATTACCCGGTAATTACCCGGTAAAGTTGAGGGTAAGGTTAGGGTAAGGTCAT
>Ga0247834_1003597_pt1 | contig 20898 bp, 13 predicted proteins | sample LaCruzMarch2015__8_FD_187118 | JGI IMG/M metagenome (GOLD analysis project Ga0247834, IMG submission 187118) | Freshwater microbial communities from meromictic Lake La Cruz, Castile-La Mancha, Spain - LaCruzMarch2015_12m | ecosystem: Environmental > Aquatic > Freshwater > Lake | place: Spain...
TATGTCTATTAGTCCAGATGCTCGCGATCGCCCCTTACCTAGTGATCCCGATTTGACCGCCCTTGCCAAAGAACTGGAGAGTGAAAATTCCCGCGATCGCCTCAGAGCCTTGGTGTCTTTACGCAATTTGGAGCCTGAGCAGGCGGTTCCTCTAATTTTAAAGGTGATCGATGACGATAACCTGCAAATTCGCTCGATGGCAGTATTTGCTCTAGGTTTAAAGCATACTGAGGATTGCTTTCCGATCTTGGCAAAGATCCTGGAAACGGAAAATGACTATGGCATTCGCGCTGATGCTGCGGGAGCAATGGGTTATTTGCAGGATAATCGGGCTGTGGAGCCACTTTTACGCGCATTCTATGAGGATACAGAGTGGTTAGTTAGGTTTAGTGCGGCGGTGTCACTGGGCAATTTGGGCGATGGCAGAGCCTATGATGCTTTGATGCAAGCCCTTGATAGTGAAGAGACGATGTTGCATCAGGCAGCGATCGCCGCTTTGGGTGAGGTGGGGGATGTGCGCTGTGTGGATCGGATTTTGCGCTTTGTGCAGTCGGATGATTGGCTAACCAGACAGCGTTTGGCGGAGGCTTTGGGCAATCTCAAAAGTGAGAAAAGTCTGTCAGCACTCAACTATTTAGCTAAGGATGCCCATCCCCAAGTGGCAGTGGCTGCGGAATACGCTCTGAAGGCGTATAACCTATGATTAGCGGCGGTTAGCCGCCCATTATCTATTATTAGGTTATACGCTCACCATTACCTGCTCTAGTACGGTATTTCTTGCCCAGCGATCGGCAGCGAGAATGTCCTCTAATTCTGGATGTGATACGCAATCATGGCGATCGCATACATATTTAATTAGGTCAGCAATCTGGGCATAACGAATCCGTTCTTGCAGGAATAGCTCGACCACTTGCTCATTAGCAGCATTGAGGACGGCAGGCATAGTGCCACCAGCCCGACCTGCGGCATAGGCAAGATCCATGCAGGGATATTTTTGATGATCGGGGGCGCGGAAGGTCAAAGTGCCACATTTCACCAAGTCGAGGCGCTCCCATTGGGTGGGCAGGCGATCGGGATAGGATAGGGCATAGAGCAGGGGCAAGCGCATATCAGGGATGCCCAACTGAGCTAGTACTGAGGTGTCAGTGAGTTCGATCAAGGAATGGATGATGCTTTGGGGATGGATCACTATTTCTATATGATCATAGTCAACACCAAATAAATAATGGGCTTCGATTACTTCCAAGCCTTTATTCATCAAGGTTGCCGAGTCAATGGTGATCTTTTTACCCATTGCCCAATTGGGATGCTTGAGGGCATCGGCAACGGTGACATTAGCCATCTCGCTAGTGGGGCGATCGCGAAATGCACCACCCGAAGCGGTGAGAATGATCCGCCGCAGTCCATCCTCTGGTACGCCTTGTAAACATTGAAAAATTGCTGAATGTTCAGAGTCGGCAGGCAATAACTTTACGCCATGTTTTTTGACGAGTGGGACGACCACTTCACCGCCAGCAATGAGGGTTTCCTTATTGGCAAGGGCAATATTTTTACCCGCTTTGATGGCGGCGATCGTTGGTAATAGCCCTGCACAACCAACAATCCCTGTGACCACTGCTTCAGCATCACCATAGGCTGCCACGGTTTCAATCCCTTCTGCCCCTGCAAGCATGATCGGCGGTTGTGGCAAATCAGCGATCGCCTCCTTAAGTTCGCCAACTTTCCGATCATTGGCGATCGCCACAATTTCAGGTTGAAATTGTCGTATTTGCTGAGCAAATAAATCGATGTTGCCCCCTGCGGTCATGCCCACAATTTGAAATTCTTGAGGATATTCGGCAACAATATCTAGGGTTTGTGTACCAATCGATCCTGTGGAGCCAAGCAGCGTAATACGTTTCATAAAGAAAGGGTTTGTTAATTGTTTGTTAATATTTAATGCCTAATGATCAAAGTTTTGCATAGTTTTCTAAGCGATCGCGATCAAAGTCAAAATTTATGAATTCTAAAAAGCTGATTGCCTGCCCTGCTTGCGGGTTTCTGCAACAACCTGAGATTAGCTATACAGGTTTTGCCCTGCCGCCCACAGGCGGAGATTATGAATGGGTCGAGACTAACGAAATGATTAGTTGTGTTAAGTGTCAACATGGATTCAGGATCAGAGTCCAGACTGATCTCGAGACTGGCAGTATCAATAAAATTACAATTTGCTGAGTAATACCAAATAAACGGCTACGCTATTTTTATTTGGTATTACGATCAATCAAATTTTTTCTGGACTCGGGAATATTTTTTGAGATATTTTTGAAAATACTCCTTTAGATGTACGCCTTTTGCTAGACTAGAAAAACTGTTTATAGCTAATTGACAATAAAAAATACAACTTAGCTAAATTATTTGTCTTGGAGAAAACCACACTATGGCTCGGATGTACTACGACACGGACGCAAATCTTGAATTTTTAGCAGGTAAGACGGTTGCAATTATCGGCTATGGTTCTCAGGGTCACGCCCATGCCCTCAACCTCAAGGATAGCGGCGTGGATGTCATCGTGGGGCTATATGAAGGCAGTCCTTCATGGCAAAAAGCGGAATCTGATGGTTTAACCGTCAAAACCGTAGCTGATGCTTCGGCGGCGGCTGACCTGATCATGATTTTGCTACCCGATGAAACCCAAAAAGCAATCTACGCCTCAGAAATTGCCCCTAATTTAAAGGCTGGCAACACCCTCGCCTTTGCCCACGGCTTTAATATTCACTTTGCCCAAGTTGTCCCTCCTGCGGATGTGGATGTGATCATGGTTGCGCCCAAGGGACCTGGACATTTGGTACGGCGTACCTACACTCAGGGTCAAGGTGTCCCCGCCTTGTTTGCGGTATATCAAGATGCCACTGGACAAGCCTGCGATCGCGCTATGGCATATGCTAAGGGCATCGGCGGCACAAGGGGCGGCATCCTCGAAACCACCTTCCGCGAAGAAACCGAAACCGATCTTTTCGGTGAACAGGCAGTACTCTGCGGCGGCTTGTGCGCGTTGGTAAAAGCAGGCTTTGAAACCCTCGTGGAAGCAGGCTATCAACCTGAACTGGCTTACTTTGAATGTATGCACGAAGTAAAGTTGATTGTGGATTTGATGGTGGAAGGCGGTATGGCGAATATGCGCTATAGCATCTCAAACACGGCGGAGTATGGCGATTATACCAGAGGACCTCGTGTCGTTAATGCTGACACCAAAGCAGAAATGAAGAAGATCCTTTCAGAAATTCAATCTGGTCAATTTGCCCGTGAATTTGTCCTCGAAAATCTATCGGGCAAGGCTGGCTTTACAGCAATGCGCCGCCAAGAGGCAGAACATCAGATTGAGTCTGTTGGTAAGGAACTTCGCGCTATGTTTAGCTGGTTGAAGAAAATCTAATCTCAACAAGCAATAAAAAAAGCGGCGCATTGTGCCGCTTTTTTATTGTTGGATTTTTTGGATCATGTTAATTTTAGGCCTAGAAATTGTTTGAGAATATAGGCGATCGCAAAGCTAAAAGCTTGTTGATTTGGCTGTTCATAAGATTTAACCAGCGTCTCTAAGTCTGCTGTCGTTAATTCTTCTAGTCCTTGTAAAGCACCAATAATTGCCGCCTCTCTCATAGCCGTTAGATTCTCATGCTTAAGATTTAGCGTTTGGATAGTTTCTGAAGCGGCTTGTTGTTTATCAGGATCTTCGGCAGGACGAATTTCTCCAGAACCTGTATATCGAAAAAATTCAGCGCAATTTACTTGTAATGGTGAGACTGCAAGCGGATTATTTCCTCGTTTGCAGCCACAATGCTGTAGGCAGTGCAGAACAGTCTCATATTTTTGCTCAGGGTCAGATATTTTATAGTTCTCTGAGAAGCCACATGATGCTAAAAGATTTGAGAAATCTATTGCTAAAGCTAGATTCTTTGACTGTTCTGGATCTTTTTCATTTTGTGGTTGCAGATGTTCAATATAGCCAGGGCTATTTCATTCTAAAGATGTGTTTGAGAGTATCAAGCCCAAAAGCACATTTGCGTTGAGCTTGAGCCATATTATCAAAAAGGTTAGAACGATAGAGATTTATAGCAAAATTGCGTGCAACGACCCAGGTATTGATTAGAGGCGAAGTCCGAATTCTAGATTTATCTTCCCCCTGAGTGACATCACGAACATAGTGAACTTTGTTTTCCACGCCCCAATATGAACGAATCCTTGTCGCAAATCCAGATACCGTGTCAGAGAAAGAAGCCAGATAATAGCGAGTATGCGTTGGCTGTTCGACAAAATAATTGCCGCGAATCAGAGTACGTTGAGACTCAACCCGAATAATGGTCTTCAAACCTACCCACTTAGGAATATTAGCTAAATTAGTGCAAATACTGACAGTACGACGTTCAATGCGTCCATGTCCTTTGTCTACTGTTGTAACAGTCTCTTCTGGTACAAACTGTTCTTTTACCGCCTCAAATAATTTCGGCTGATTGCCTTTGAGAGCCGCTAGGTAATGATTGCCACTGTCAATGATTAATTCGCAGTTTTTTTTTGCGTGTTAATCGCATCAAAGGCAAACACTACGCCCTTTAGAGCTAGTTGTTTGATCACTACAGGCAGAGTTTTTATTTCGTTTGATTTGCGGTCTACTTCGTAAGGTTCAAGGATTAACCCTCGTTCCACCAAATACACACTGACTAACTGAATCGCTGGGTGTGAATCTGAGTTAGGGTTGTCATCCTGATATGACCCTCTCAGTACTTTGCCATCTACCGCGATCATTTCTCCCGCCTTGGGCTGGACTTCAAAAAACTTAGCTAGACAAGCTGAGTAGGCTTGATAGTCTATATTCAGCAATACTCGCCGAATTGTGCTGTAGGACGGCAATCTTAATTTTGGCGGTGCAAATAATTCTATTAGATCTGTTTTATAGCTTTTTAACCAATCTCCAATCGCTAGGAAGCCTTGGTTCCCTGCCAATACTGCTAACGTGAACAACGCAAGGCATAGTGTTTGTTGATGTCGCTTTCCCTCTTTTCTCCTTGGATCTGGTAAATCTTTGAATGCTTCTACTATTGCCAGCGTTGTCATGCCTTCTTGCGCTCATAACATATTTTCCCCACTCTAAACCATTTTCTTCACTTTTTCAAGAATGAAATAGCCCTGTCTGCCAAAGCCTAACAGAGTCAATCCCAATACGCTCATTCACAGAAAAGCACCCAAGAACTCACAAATGAAGTCAAATTCTTTGATATTGGCATCTCATCCATCACCGTAGCCGAACTAGAATCTGTGGCGATCAATAGACAACTGTAGACATCTAAATCTGAATAAAAAAGGTTGCGCCCTGATTGGGCTGACTTTCAGCCCACACCTTGCCATGATGTCGCTGGACAATGCGATGCACGATCGCTAAGCCAATGCCTGTACCTTCAAAATCCTTTTCACTGTGCAATCTCTGAAAAGCTCCAAATAATTTATCGGCATATTCCATTTGAAAGCCCACGCCATTGTCTTTGATCATAATCGTGTGATCGGGCAGACTGGTAATAGAAACACAGGGATGGGGATGGTTGCGACTAAATTTGATGGCATTGCTAATTAAGTTACGAAACACCTGTTCCAGCAAGGTCGGATCGCCAACAATATCTGGCAGTTCACCAACTTCAAACTGCACATTGGCAAGACAGTCTAAATCGCCACAAATAATCTCGATCGCCTCGTCAACCAAATTTCTTAACTTTAGCTGTTTAAGCTCTAGGGGTCTTCTGCCATAACGCGAAAGGCTAAGCAATCCGTCAATTAGCAGTCCCATCTTCTGGCTACTGTTATCGATCACTTCCAAATAATGAATTATTTTAGGATCATCTATGGCATTCTGTTGATTAATTTGTTGCTTAAGGGCATTCACAAACCCATGAATGTGACGTAATGGCGCTCTCAAATCGTGGGAAACAGAATAGCAAAAAGATTCTAATTCCTGATTGGTACTTTCTAATTCTTGAGAAGTCTTCAAGATTTGTGATTCAAAATCTTTGCGATCGCTAATGTCAGATACCCGCACGAGATTAATGGAATTGCCTGCAATCTGAATTACTCTAACTGCCAGATTGCCCCAAAATTGTTTACCTTTAAGCGTCACATATTCAACTTCACGACTCCAAAATCCATGCTTATTGATATCGAGCGCAATCTCTTGCATTTCTTCAGGTGAGAACTGATAGCGCTGAAGTATATGTCCTTCAATGCCAATTAGTTGTGACTTTTCCGATGCTTCAAATAGAGCTACAGCAGGTAGATTACAGTCTGTGGTTAATAAAGTCTGTGGGTCAACTAAAAATAGAGCATCTGTCGATTCATTAAAAATACTTTCCCGTAAATCGCGACTGCGAATCAATTCTAGTTCTGCAAGCTTGCGATCGCTAATATCCAAAACAGTGCCAACAATTTGCACGGGTTGCCCTGTGGCATCACAAATAATTTCTGCCTTCACCGACACATAGATCAAAGTACCATCTGCACGACAAATGCGATAATCAACATCATAGGGCTGACAGTTCTGCACAGCATTCTGCACAGTCCGATCAAAATATTCAAAGTCCTCTGGATGGATATAATTTTTTAGCTCTAAATAGCTTAGCTCTGGCATCGCAGGATCGCGCCCAAAAATGCGAAAGACCTCTTCCGACCAAGTTGCTTTGTCTTGTTGAATGTCATATTCCCAACTACCCAGTTTACCAATTCGCTGGGCAGCTTTAAGGTGAGCATCACTTTTGATCAGCCTTTCTTGAACTAGTTTGCGAGCCGTAATATCTCGCACAATTACTAATAACTCATCGGTACAGTAAGGAGAGATTCGTACCTCTTCATAGTAAGGCTTGCCAAATTTAATCAGTTTATGTTCATAAATTTGAGGTTCGCCAGTGGCGATCGCCTTAGCATATATTTTTAGTTGACTGTCTACGGTCTCTGGCGGTAGCACTTCTGAAATATGCTGTTTAATGGGAATAAATAAGTTCTGATTGGCAACTGATGGCTTAATACTCTGTACACAGGTTCCATCGGGCTTCAGTAGCAGTAACAAATCAGGTAAAGCGTGGAGAATTGCCGAATTGCGCTCTTCGCTGAGTTTGAGTTCGCTAGTGCGCTGTTCAATTTGCTGTTCTAGTTGCTGATTCAGTTGCTTGAGGACAAGTTCTGTATGCTCGCCTTGTGGTTGATTGTCGGTTTCTGTACATATTTCCGTACATATTTCCGTACATAATGTCGCGATCGCATCAAGGCGAATTGCAGAACCAGAGGCATCTTTAAAAGTCTTTAGTTTGGCGGAATAGTGGCAAATGCCCCCATCGGTGGCAATGCGATAATTGATCAAGCAGGATTCATTGAGTTGAGCCGTATGAATTGCCGCTTGCATTTTGTGCCGATCTGACGCGACAACATTTTTTAACCAGTACCAAGGATCTTTTAGCTCTTGGCAGCGATCGCCATATGCCTGCTGTGCTGCCCGATTGAAATAAGTGGGTAGCAAATCTGGTAAAGCTAATGACCAAATTAAATCATCGAGATTGTCCATAATCTCGGCGATCGCCTCAGGCAAGCGATCAGACTGACTTCCTAATGCTTGATGCTTACTCATTGGTTTATTAACCTTTTCGTAATTCATGCTTAATTAAGAATTATTTTACAACAATTATGGGTTGAATCAACCATAAAAAAACACGAGAGGCTCTAGCAAAACTGGGGCTACTCGTGTTTTTTGATTTTGTCAATCGCATTAAAACTTGCGAAGGTCAATACCTGCTTCCTTTGCAAATGCGCCCAAACCTTTTTTCTTCAAGGTCTTGATTGCCTTGGTCGAAATTTGCAACTTGACGAAACGCTTACCTTCTTCCCACCAAATTTTCTTATCTTGCAAATTTACTTGCTGTAAGTGCTTGTGGCGCTTGTGTGAGAAAGAAATCGATACGGCATTATTGGCTTTTTTGCCTGTTAGTTGGCATATACGGCTCATGACACTAGTCTCCTATTTTTCAGTGCAGTCAAATATAATACATCGTTTAGCGATGATTAGGCAATGTTTTGACTCCTGTTCGCTCTGTTTTACGGTCATAAATCAAACAGGATTGACGATCGCTTGCCATGCGGCGACAGGATCGGCGGTGGCGGTAATTGGACGACCGATGACTAGATAATTTGCACCTGCGGCGATCGCATCCTGTGGAGTCATGACGCGGCGTTGATCCCCCAAATCTGCACCTGCGGGGCGTACCCCTGGGGTGACAAAACAGAAATTCTTGCCTATTTCTTCTCCAAATTCCGATCGCAGAAGCGATCGCAGATTTTTGACCTCATGGGGCGAGCAAACTGCGCCAGTTAGCCCACTGGCATGGGCGATCGCGATCATTTGCCACACATATTCAGGCACATCAAGGGCAATTTGCAGATCATTATTTAACTCTGAGGCGGAGATACTGGTGAGCAGCGATATGGCTAAAAGTTTTGTCTCAGAACCTGCGATTTCTGTTTGGGCAGCTTGCATCATTGCTCTGCCCCCTGCGGCATGAATTGTCAGGAAGTCCGCACCGTATTTTGCAGCAACGCGACAGGCGGAACCAACGGTATTGGGAATATCATGGAGCTTCAGATCGAGAAATATCTTTTTTTGCCGCGCCTTTAGCTCGCGCAACACAGCCGCGCCATCGGCAATAAACAGTTCTAGCCCCACTTTCCAAAAGGTGACATCAGGCAAGCGATCGCATAGTTCGAGGGCAGCGATCGCCTTGGGCATATCTAAAGCCACAATAATTTGTTCAGCAATTGTCCTTGTAGGCTCTGGAGCTAACCACGAATTAGCATTATCATTAAGGTTTATTTTCATTGCTTGATCGTAAATTTAAAGCATACTAAAGCCTAATCCTATTACAACAGCTTGGCGCTTGGAGGATCTATGAGAGCAGTATTAATGGCAGGTGGATCAGGCACTAGGTTAAGACCGCTTACCTGCGATATGCCAAAGCCGATGGTGTCTGTCCTCAATCGCCCCATTACCGAACATATTCTCAATCTGCTCAAGCGGCATGGCATTCGTGAAGTGATTGCCACGCTCTATTATTTACCCGATGTGATCCGCGATCATTTTGGTGACGGTTCAGACTTCGGCGTAAATATGATGTATGTGGTGGAAGAGGATCAGCCATTAGGGACGGCGGGCTGTGTGAAAAATGTGGAAAGCCTTCTCGATAGTACATTTTTGGTAATCAGTGGCGACAGCATCACTGATTTTGACCTGACGGCGGCGATCAAATTCCATCGTGCTAAAAAATCCCAAGCCACGCTGATTTTAAGAAGGGTAAGTGACCCCATGGCTTTTGGCGTAGTGATCACCGATGGGGAGGATCGGATTCAAAGATTTTTAGAAAAGCCTTCCACGAGCGAAATATTTTCCGATACGGTGAATACGGGGATATATATTCTGGAACCAGAGGTACTGAGTTTTTTACCTGTCAACTCTCCAAGCGACTTTTCCAACGATCTGTTTCCACTCCTCTTGGCAAAGGGAGTTCCCATGTATGGCTATATTGCCAGTGGCTATTGGTGTGATATTGGCTCCTTGGATGCCTATCGCCAAGCCCAGTATGACGGCATTCGCGGCAGGATACATCTAGATTTAGACTATGTGCAGTTGCGGACGGGGCTATGGATCGGTAAGCATACGGTGATTTCGCCAACGGTGCAGATCGAGCCGCCTGTGTTGATTGGCAGCAATTGTTCCATCGGCGATCGCACCAAAATTTCGGCGGGGACGATTATCGGCGATCGCGTCACCATTGGCAGTGATTGCGACCTTCAGCGACCGATTATTGGCAATAGTGTAATGATTGGCGAAGAATGTCATCTTTGGGCTTGCACAATTTCCCGCAACTCTCGCATCAGTCGCCGCGCCCATGTGATGGAAGGGGCAGTGGTTGGTTCTAGCTCTGTGGTTGGGGAAGAGGCGCGAATTTTCCCCAATGTTAGGATTTGGCCTAGCAAGCACGTGGAATCGGGAGCAACCTTAAACACTAACTTGATTTGGGGGGCAATGGCGGCGCGGAATCTGTTTGGACAAAATGGCGTATCGGGACTTGCCAATGTCGATATTACTCCCGAATTTGCCGTTAAGTTAGGAGCCGCCTATGGAGCCACCTTGCGCCCAGGCTCCCATGTGATGGTCTCCCGCGATCAACGCACGATCTGTCGAATGTTGACGCGATCGCTAATTTCAGGATTGATGTCCGTGGGCGTAAATGTAGAAAACCTCGAAGCAACTGCCATTCCCATTTCCCGCTTTATTGCGCCTAGTCTTGGGGTTGTGGGCGGTATTCATGTGCGCGTACATCCCGATCGCAACGACTGTGTGATGATTGAGTTCCTTGATGCCAATGGCATTAACATCAATAAATCGACGGAAAAGAAAATCGAAGGTACTTTCTTTAAGGAAGATTTTCGCCGCGCCCGCATTGAAGAGATCGGTGAAATTAGCTATCCCACCCGCGTTCTCGACTATTACAATAGCGGCTTTGCCAAAAATATCGATGTGGAAGCAATCCGTTATAGCGATTGCAAAAAAATTGTTATTGATTATGTTTATGCGGTATCAGGGGCAGTTTTACCAAGGATTTTAGGGAAGTTTAGTACGGATGTGGTGGTACTCAATGCCAGTCTCAATGAGGTTGCCCCTGCACCTGTCGATCGCGAAAAAATGCTCGATCAGTTAACCGATGTGGTGAAGGCAGTCAGGGCAAATTTTGGTGTACAGGTCTATGCCAATGGCGAAAAATTCATTTTAGTGGATCAGGTGGGTAAACCAATTCGCGATGAAATTTTGACAGGCTTGATGGTGGAAATGGCGCTGACTTCTCAGGGGGGCGGCACGGTTGTTGCACCAGTGTCAGCTTCGGGAATGGTGGAATTGATCGCCGAAAAGCATGGAGGCAAGGTGATTCGCACTAGGGCTAACCCCACCGCATTGATGGCTGCCTGCCACAATAATTTGGGCGTGGTGATTGGTGGCTCGGCGGAAATGGGATTTATCTTTCCCCAACTGCACCCTGGGTTTGATGCCATGTTTAGTATTGCCAAAATTATGGAATGGATTACGCTTCAGGGGCGATCGCTATCGCAGGTAAGAAGCCATCTGCCCCGTTGCCATTTCCGCAAACAAACAGTACGCTGTCCTTGGAGCATTAAAGGAACCTTGATGCGCCATCTCGTAGAATCCTATGGACGCGAAAAGGTGGAACTAATTGATGGGGTGAAGGTTTTTTATAGCGATCGCGATTGGGTGCTAGTAATGCCCGATGCTAGTGAGCCGAATGTCCATGTATTTGCCAATGGATTTGATACGCCTCTCAGTAATGGACAGGCATGGGCGGAGCAGCATCTTCAAGATTTTTGCAGTCACATTGAAGGTTTCTGTAAGATTCAAATTGCCCTATCCAAAGATTCAGTCCTATTGGATAACTAGACATATCGCCATAGTTGCAGCGCTTTGCGCTCAAACCCAAATAAAGAAATGGCGTAGCCATTTCTTTATTTAAAAACCCATACTGGGTTTGGTTTTCAACTCACAAAAGTGTAGCCACACTTTTGTGAATTGGTATTACACCAACTGGGCAAGGGTTTGTAATAATTCGTTTTCTTTGAATGGCTTAGCAAAATATGCAGAAGCACCTAACCGCATTGCAAGATCACGATGTTTTGTACCGCTACGGGATGTCAGCATGATTGTGGGAATTTTTTGGCAATGCTCGTCACTGCGCGACTGAACTAGGAAACCAAAGCCATCTAAACGCGGCATCTCAATGTCGCAAATGACCGCCTTAACCGATGCGGCGGTTGGCGATTGTAAAAGTTTGCGAAGCCGCTCGATCGCTTCGTAACCATCCTTAGCCTGCTCAACCCGATATCCAGCCTTTTCTAAGGTCATCGCCAAAAATCGGCGCACATTAATTGAGTCATCGACCACTAAGATCGTCGATCGCCGATCGCCCTTGTTTGGCAATAGAGAAAGAGTATTGGAACGTTCTGGTTTGATATCAGCGATCGCCCAATCTAGCAGATTGTCAATATCGATAATGGGTACGAGTTTACCACCGCCCAAAATCGCACAACTGCCAAAGCCAACGGGCATAGCGATCGGACTTTGTACGCCGCGAATTGTCACCTCCTGTTCACCCCAATAGCGATCCACCTGCAAGCCAAAGGGAATATTATTACGTGCAACAATTAAGATTAATGGCTCATCGATGATCGGGCGGTTTTCGGTTTCCGTATGCATTTGGGGACGGCTAAATTGTAAGCGATCGCCTAATTTGACGATCGGGACAGAATAACCTTCCCAATCGATCACATCTTGACCTGCGGCGGTATAAACCGAAGTATTGCGTACTAATAGAATCTCCTCAACGGTACTAGTCAATAGTGCCATTTGTAAGCTGTTGCTCTCAAACAACAGAATACGGGCGATGGACAGGGATACAGGCACGGTCAGAATAAAGCTAGAACCTTTACCCATTTCTGTTTCAATGCGAATGCTGCCACCGATCATATCGAGGTTAGAGCGCACCACATCCATACCCACACCCCGCCCCGACAATGCCGTAACCTGTTCTGCCGTACTAAAACCTGCCTCAAAGATTAGGTCTAAAAGCTCAGCCTGTGTAGAATTAGCGAGATCAGCTTCACTAATGCCCATTTGCAAGGCTCGATCGCGTAGTTTATCCAGATTAATACCGCGCCCATCATCACTAACTGTGATTACAGTTTGGTTGCCGCGATAGCCTGCGGCTATTTCAATGCGCCCCTTGGGAGATTTACCTGCGGCAAGCCTTTCTGTTGGTGTTTCCAAGCCATGATCGAAGGCATTGCGAATTAGATGCAATAAAGGATCTTCTAATTTCTCCAAAACCGATCGCTCCACGAGGGTAGAGCTGCCGCGCACCGATAGCTCCACCTGCTTGCCATGAGCCAAGGACAAGTCACGCAACAAGCGGGGGAAGCGATCCAAAACTTCACTGAGCATCCGCATCCGCGTCTGTTCGATCGCTGTTTGCATTTGCCGAGAAGTGCGCCCCAGTTCCCGTTCCGTTGCCTCCATATCAGTCAGGGCTGTTCCCAAATCACTATAAACCTCCTGTAACTGCACCACATTATCCATAATTTCCCGTGACAGCACATGGAGTTCGCTATAGCGATCCATCTCTAAAAGGTCAAAGCGATTGGCATAGGGCAGAAAGGTTTCTGGAGTTTGATTGATTTGATTGATTTGCTTAATTTGATTAAATATAGGCGTATTGCCGATAATTGGACTGGGGGTAATGGACTCAGAAGATGTTAATACCCGATCATAAACCTCCCGCAGTTGAGCGTTAGACTGCTCAAGATGTTGTATTCTCATACTCAATAACTGGACTAAATCGCGCATCCTTTGTAGATGTATGCGTAGACCACTGCGTTCGGCGTTCATTTCCCCAAAGCGATCGCTCAGGACTTCTAATTGACGTAATGGCACACGAGCAGTGGGATTGGTGAGAGAATTTGCCTCATCTTTAGCACTAGCATTGGCAACAGCATTGGCAGCAGCATTGGCAACAGGAGTTGGATTGGCAACAGCAGGGTCATCTTCCATTATGGCTAAATCTAGACTGCCTTGAGGCAAACTATGATCAGCCAAAGTGGGGGTAGTCATCTCAAAATGCTCAGGCAATGCCTGAAACTGACTGACTAACACCAAAGCCTGCGATCGCCGCCATATTTCTAAAGCCGCAGTCGTAACCGCATGGATATCGACATCATCGGATGCCAATGCTTGGCTAATCTCTTGACAAAGATTGGTAAAGGCGGGCAACTCCAACATCTCGCCCAAACAGCCAAATTCCTGACTGGTGATCTCAAACTCCTCACGCAAAACTTGGCAATATGGATCAGCCAAGACATCGGTTAAGCGATTGAGACAGGCATCCACCTCAGTGGAAAACATGAGAACCCGCATATCCTGCCCCGCCTCCTCCGATAGCAGGCTAGCTTCATGGTGCGCTGACAGCTCGCCGAGGATATCGCGCAACTGTCGAAAAGGTTTGCTAACTTCCTGCGCGATCCATGCTGGATCAGGGGACTGGCGCTGTTTGTATATACTAGCCACCTTACCGATGCCATCAAGAGATTCAAGAAATAATGCCTCCATTTCTGAGGTCAGCATTACTTGACTGTCTGCTTGCAAAATTTTAAAAAAATCTTCCAACTGGTGAGAGAATTCGCTCAGGGCATCAAATCCCATCATCGCCGATCCACCCTTCATCGAGTGAGCCGCCCGTAAGATCTTGTTTGCTGATGCGCGTTGTAAACCGCGATCGCTTAAACCTAATACTTCCGTTTCAATGTCCGCTAAAAAATCCCGCATTTCATCGAGAAATAATAACCGAACTTCCCACTCGCGATCGCTTAATGTGCTGATTGGCATGGACTTAAGCAGCCTCCACCTTAAATGTCTCCACCGAAGCCTGCAATTTACTGGCAACGTTGGCGGTCTCTTGGAGCGCTGTCGCCACTTCGCGGGAGGTTAGCGAAGACTTTTGCGACTGACTGGAGAGGCTTTCCATAACCTGTTTTACCGATTGCGAAGTTTGCACCTGCGAAACTGTAGCCTGAGAAATGCCCTGAAATAGTTCATTTACCTTCCGTGCCACTTCCACAATTTGATTTAAACTCCTACGAGCATCTTCCACCTTATTAGTACCTTCCACCACCTGTAAAGTACTCGCTTCCATGGATTCCACCACCTCACTGGTTTCCTGTTGAATACTTTCCACAATGCGGGCAATTTCCTTGGTTGCCGTTGCCGACTGTGCCGCCAATGCGCCAACTTCCTGTGCAACCACCGCAAAGCCACGTCCCTCTTCACCCGCTCGCGCCGCCTCAATACTAGCGTTCACCGCCAACATATTTGTCTTGAGCGCAATCTGGTCAATCAGAACCACAACCTTAGAAATTTGTTGTGAAGCTTCCCCAAGGCGTTTTACCTTCTTAGCAGTTTCCGACACAGTTTGCCGCAGTTGCAAAATACTAGAAGCTGATTGCTCGATCGCTTGACTACCTGTTTCCGCCGTCACCGCCGCTTGGTTAGAAGCATCCGCCGCCTGTTTTGCATTCACCGACACCTGCTGGATCGAGTCGGTCATCGCTTGCACAGACTGCAATGCTTGGTCAAGCTGCTGCGCCTGCAAAGTGGCTTCATCCGCCAGACTGCGAATTGATTCATTATTGGTATTTACCGATGAGCTTACTTGCAAAGTCGCCTGTTTTACCTGCGTGACAACCTCCCGCAAACTTTCCACGATCGCATTAAAGAAGTCAGCAACAATGCCAATTTCACCCGCCGAGATTTGAGCGCGAACGGTTAAGTCCCCACTAGCCGCACCTTCAACATCTGATAGCAGGGTAACTAACTCCCGTTGAATTGATTCGCTACGCTGACGCTCTTCTTCGATCGCATTTTGCTTCTGGGTTGCCAGTTGAATCCCGCTTAGGGCATATCCAAGCTGTTCGCCAGCCTGCTTAATATAGGCAGTCTCATTCTCTAGCCAAGTATATTGGGTATGGCAATGATTGACGATGATTAATCCGTAGAGCTTATCAGCTAAAAGGATTGGCACTACAAAGTTGGACTTCACTAGAAAACGTTGCATGAAATCGGCATTATTAGCGGCAAAATCTTCATTTAGCACTTCCATGGGCACAGAGGTGCTTTCCTGCCTGTAACTTTCAATAGTTTCTTTAGACAATAATGAACCACTGGGCTGATACTCAGCAGCGCTAGATATACCTAAAGCCGCAACTTCTGAGATAAAGCGCCCGAAAAAATTATTGTCAAATTGATAGACTAAAATGCGATCGCAATTCAGCCACCTTTGCGCTTCTGACAAATATGCGTGCAAATACTTTTCAAGCTCTTGCATTGTCTGCAAACGCGAAATCTCAGCTTGAATTTCCGCTAAAATTGATTCAGACCTTTGCTGCTCGGTAATCAATTTCTGCTCGGAAAGCAGACCAGACAAAGAAATTGACTGATTGAGTGTGCGTAAGTATAGAAAGAAGATAACCGATACGACTAAAATTGCAGATGCACCGCCAACTAAAGCTTGGGTTAACGACTGGGTATGCAATGAAATTTCCGATACGCTTTGGAGCATCAGCCAGTCTGTAGTTGGCAACCGTCTGTATGCCCAAATTTTACCATTGTCAACCACATAGCCTTCCTTCTCCTTTTGGATACTGCCCCAAATGCTAGCAAGTTCAGGCACTTTTTCTACCTTTTGGCGATCGACAGCTTTCTGCGGATCAGGGGGATAGACAACGATGGTTCCCTTATCGGTGATGAGTGAATAGAAACTGCTTGGAACCGTAGTATTAATTTCCTTGGCAATCGCGACCATTTCGTTAATGTTCATGTCAACGCCAGCGCCCCCCAAAATCTCACCCTTGGCATCGCGAATTATATGCTCAAAGGTGGTCATGTTGATCCCATACCAGAGATACGGCTCAATCCAAGATGATTTACCTGAATTAAATGGTATCAACCAATATTCTTTGTTGGGATAGTCATCATCTTTGTAAAGTTCAGAGTAAATTAAATTGTTGTTTGGCGCAGGAAGTCTAGTTCCTAGTTGTTCCTTCTTGCCCTGATCGACATAGATATATCCCATGAACCATTTAGTAGTAGGAACCAACTTAAATGGAGCCTGCCCAACGTTATGTGCTAGGGCTAACCTAGGCATTTTCTGAACGAATTCTAAAATCAATTTATTGTATGCTTCGGGGGTGCGCTGCCCAAGATCGTACAAAGCTCTCGCTGCTGAGCCAAGGCTAACCGTAGCCTCCTTAGTTACGGCAAACTCCTTATCAACAACTGTTGCGCCGTTAGTCAAGTCATCTTGAAAAGCTCTCAGCTCTGCTTGCTTGGCAGACTGGAAGTATAAAAATGCCAAAGCACTAATTCCTGCAATAATGCCGCCCCAAACAACATAGGGCAGTTGCCTTGCTGTAATCTTGAAATTGCCTCTATCTAAAAAGACTGACTTTTGCAGTTTTACATCAGTTGTTGAAATTTCTTGACCAACATTCTGTGGCAACACACTAGTCTGTTCATTCTTCGTTTTAGGATCTTGTTGAGTAATCATCTGAGTACCTCGATTTGATTGTAGTGTTAAGGATGAAAATTAGAAATTTATGGCTACGTCTTGTATTCGTTTTTGTATTGCTTAGATGCGATCGCCTGCGTGTCTAATAAATACAAATAGGAATTACGCCCTTCAGTGCGAACCACACCATACAAAAACGCTTTAGCCTCATCAGGAATATTTATTGTTGATAACCCCTGTAGCGGCAAAATTTCGGTCTCGGTAAACCTCACCACCTGCCCGATACGATATACACCCAAGCCCAAAAGTAACTTGCCCATTTGCAAGATCGCAATATGGGTTTCGATCGCCGTGGAATCTAGGGAGGGCAATCCTAATAGTTGGGGTAAATCTAGCACCCAGAAAACATTACTGCGATGCTCAATTAAGCCCATCAGACAAGGATGGGTATTGGGCATCTGGGTAAATCTTTCGGAAGCCAAAACTAATGTTTCTCTGACAGCGCCCAACGGCAATGCAACGTTCAAATTATGGTTTAGTCGCAATGCCAAATAGGACAACCCCGTGCTTGTCTTTAATTGATCCTCCTGCAACTCAATTAGTTGTTTTTCCATTCTCCTATCCCCCAATGCTTAGTGATTGTAGTGCTTGGAGAATTTCATCTTTGGTAAATGGCTTAGTGATATAGATATCCAAACCCTGCTTCAACCCCCAAAATCGATATAAATCTTGATTGTTAGAAGTACAAGCAATCACAGGTACTTTGCTAGAAAGCCTCTTGATTGCTCGACAAAGCTCCAACCCACTCATATCTGGCATTACTAAATCCGTAATTACGACATTAGGTTGGAGCTTTTCAAATTTTTCTAAACCCTCAACTCCATTATTAGCACTAATTACGGTATATCCCCCTTGCGTTACATAGTCGCAAATTAGTTCACGTTCAGACCTAGTATCTTCTACAACTAAAACAGTAATCAAAGTTTTGCCTCCAAATTTAAATCACAATCTACGTCAAAAATTTACAGCAAACCCATATAGGTGAATGCATTCAAATCAAATGACGCATCATCATTTTCAGTAAATCAGACTGCATAAAGGGCTTGGTGAGATAGTCGGTAGCACCTACGAGTTTTGCCCTCGCCCGATCAATTAATCCCTTGTTGCCTGTCACCATAACAATGGGAATATCTTTGAGATTTGAAGACTTGCGAATTAATGAACATAACTGATAGCCATCAATATTCGGCATTCCGATATCTAAAAGAATTAAATCAGGGTGGATTGAATTAATCTTCATTAATGCTTTCATGGAGTCTTGAATTAAAGTTACTTGAAAATCCTCACCGCCTAAATAGCTGCTAATGATACTAAGCATTGATTCGCTGTCGTCAATGCACACCACTTTCCAAATCTTCTGGGAGCTATGGTTGAGGTTTTGAGATATTGAGGAAATATCGTTACTTATTGATGCCCCAACTTCTTCAAAAGTTTGTGATAGCTGACTCGTCTTGTTTTCGCTTTTGGAGGGGTTGAGTCGATAGGTATGGGGTAATAGGTCGAAGGGTGGTAATGGATCTCTGAGTAAGATCAAACCATCATTAATAAGGGGGCTAAGTTGCTTAGCGATCGCTAGGGGATCTTTACCCAACAACGCTCCCAACTGATAGAAATTAAATCCTCTCAGAATTTGCCCTAGCCTCTTGACTGTCTCTAAGGACATACGCAATGCTGCTGAGGTTTGGCTGACAAGGTACAGGCATTGATGGGGGGAGGAAATGGTAGGACCGAGGCTATGCCATGCTTGGAGGCGTTTTTCAACAACATCCAATATTTTATTAGTTGTTAATCCGCAGTAAGTATCTTGAAGGCGGTGAGGATAATATTTTTCAGTAAAATTGCCATCCTCTAGGCTAAGGAATGACTCGATCACTTCCTGTCCCATTCTGGCAACTAGTTTGCTGGCAAAGGGCTTTGGTAAGTGGTTTTCATTAACTAACCAAAGAATTGCTAAATATTCAGTGCATAAAATTTCGCTAGTGACCTTATGCTTGGCATTGTCTGGGAGAGGATCGTCAAAAATCAGACGCAACTGCGATCGCAGTTTCTCATTTAGGGTTGGCACTTCACGACTGAGACCCCGTAAATGCCGCTCTAGGCGTTCAAAACTTTCAAGAGAGTGGGAAGCATAGGCGACTTTGCCCCGTTCAATATAAAAAGACCAGCGAATTCCACCGCGAACAACATAAACACAGCCATCTTGACTAAGCTCTAAGCTTTTAAGAATATCTTTGGCTGTTTTGTTCTGCTCATCTACCATATCTAAAGTCGGTAGTACCATAAATGATTCACAACTAATTAAAACTGGCTGATGGATCTGTCTCGGCTTCCCAGTTGCTTAAACTTATATAGGTTAAAAAGCTTAGGTTAAAAAGCTAACTAAACAGTTTCTTAATACTATTCTTATCTTTTTAATATTATTTTCTAATTATCAATTTCTTTAGGAATGATTTAGATAAGGTTTATCTAAATCATTCTTAAAGTGCCTAATAGGGTTAATGCTACCCTAGATGGGAAATAATGTTTTGTTTTGTAGAACACATCAGCAAAGTTCTTAATAAGCAGTAATTTAGGCTAAGAGATTGTTTGAAAAGTCTAGACATTCGCTAAAAATACTGATTGATCCCCCCTAGCCCCCCTTACGAAAGGGGGGGAAAGATTAAAAAAGTCTCCCTTAAAAAGGGGGATTTAGGGGGATCACAACTTTTCAAACAGTCTCTAAAGTTCAGTTCTTAATTTCTAGTTAAGTAAAACAGTTAGCGCTGCCTTCAAGCTAAGGGATATTTTTGCTCGTCATCTTGAATTCGCCCATGGGCAAAATACTTACCACGATTGGCTTTTGTTGCCAAATCCGATGGAACCATTACTGACAAATGGTACTCACTATGGAAATTTAGATTCTCGCTCTTATTACAGGGAAGGGATAGGCTAGTCCAAACCAATGTATTCTAGAGCAGTGCTAATTTGCGAATATTATTGCCACTTCCTATGACTCAAGCGATCGCCGATATCAATGCAAAAATCAAAGCGGGTAAGGCAAAAGTCCTCACCGCGATCGAATTGAAAGCCCTTGTTGCCGAGATCGGGGTCACGGCGGCGGCAAAGCAGGTGGATGTGATCGTGACTGGCACATTTGAGCCGATGGAGTCATCAGGGGCGATCATTAACCTTGGTCATACCGATCCACCAATCAAAATTCGCAATTGTTGGATTGATGGTGTACCAGCCTATGCAGGTTTTGGTGCGGTTGATATCTACTTGGGCGCAACCCAAGAGGCAGAGCCGAGCGATGAAACGCCACAATATCGTGGTGGTGGTCACGCGATCGCCGATCTAATTGCAGGGAAAAATGTATCTTTCAAAGCGATCGGGCAACCCAATGATTGCTATCCCCGCGCCAACTTTGAAACCACGATTACCAAGGAATCGATCAATCAGTTTTATTTATTCAATCCTCGCAATCTTTATCAAAACTTCATTGTTGGGGTCAATGGCGGTGAAGAGACGCTGCATACTTACTTAGGTCCATTGCAACCAAGGCTGGGTAATGCTGTTTATTCTAACCCAGGGGTAATTTCGCCCCTGTGGAATGATCCTGATCTGCAATTGATTGGCATCGGCACGCGGATTTTTATGGGTGGTGGTGTTGGTTATGTGG
>Ga0247834_1003598_pt1 | contig 20897 bp, 15 predicted proteins | sample LaCruzMarch2015__8_FD_187118 | JGI IMG/M metagenome (GOLD analysis project Ga0247834, IMG submission 187118) | Freshwater microbial communities from meromictic Lake La Cruz, Castile-La Mancha, Spain - LaCruzMarch2015_12m | ecosystem: Environmental > Aquatic > Freshwater > Lake | place: Spain...
GCCCACCTGCTGCTCAGCGGCTGACTTCCGCCTCGCCCACGCTTCAATCACCACCCAAGCAGCCAAGCCATTGCTCGGACACGCATACAGCATGCCCTTCGACGTCTCCCATTCACGTTTTTAGGTTTATCCCGGCATGGCATGGGGCCGGTCAGTCGTCCCGCCCTTCGCCACGCTGAAGCCGCCGCACCTGCTCCTTCACCAGGTGAGCGCCGCGCATGTCCTTGAAGCGGACCTCAATGCCGGCGTTGGCGGCGGAGGAGAAGTCCAGCGTGCCCAGGCCCAGCAGCCCTTTCAACCCGCGCTCATAAACGTCAATGCTGCGGATGTCGCAGATGCGCACCTCCTTGCTGCTGCGGCCCAGGATGCCCCAGACGACCTCCACACGCTCCTCGGTGACGAGGTAGTCCTTCGAAAAGCGGGCGATGGCCACGCAGGTCAGCGTGGCGGTGCAGCACAGCAGGCTGATGATCGCATACTCCTCGCCATGACGGAACAGCATCACGGCGGCGATGAGCAGCAGGAGCGCCAGGAACAACGCCTTGGTGTAGCCGAGCCACGAGGGATGCGACAGGTGCAGAATGCGCTCGCCGCTGGCCGTGTAGTGCTCGCCATCATCTTCGTCCTCATCTTTATCGGCGGCCTCGTCCTCATCCGACTCCTCAATGTCCTCCGCCTCCAGCGGAGAGTCCGCGCGGAACTCCTGGTAGGCGGGGCGGTCAATGCGCGCGGGCATGCTGGCGCGGGGAGGGCGCATTCCGCTGATGACCTCCCCCACCGTGTGGTCGCGACCCATGTGCGTGTCAGTGCAGAGATCGCCGCGCGCCAGGGAGCTGCGCTCGACCAGCAGATAAAGATCCTCCTTTGACAACAGCCCGGGGAAGGCGGGGTGGTTGTGGATGAGATAGCGCATCTTCAGCGGGCGGGGCAGGCGCGGACCATGAATGCATCCCGCAGAAAGACAACCTTTCAGGCAGGCCGCCGCCGCTAAACAGTCTGTTAAAGCTCGGCGGGCGGTGGTGGCAGCAGGTCCGTGCGCCTCATCAGGTCCGTCACTTTGACCAGCAGCAGCTCGCCCTTCGGCGTGCGGCAGATTTCGCCAAGGAAAGGTGTGAGCCGGTCCACCTCCGCGATGGCGGCATGGACGAGGCTGGCCAGGATGCGTGCATCGTGCCGGTCAGGCGGGAAGACGTTTGTGGCGCGGAACATCACGATCCCGCTGTCCCAGTCCATTTCAAAATTGCCAAGGTTCAGCTCCTTGTTCGTGCGCATCAGTAGCTCCGCCACCTGTAGGCGGTGCGTTTTGGGGGCCTGGATGGAGGCCGTGGCGACGACGCTGGCGATGTGCGCCTCCCCGTACACCTGCACATGCAGCGGCACCTTGGTGTGATGCGCCTCGAAGTCCGCCTCGATCACCTCCATCCCCGGCACCTCGCGGTAAATCCAGCCCTGGGCTTTAAAGGCGGCGAGTGTGGCGGCGTAAAGGGCGGACACGGAGAATCCCTGATGATGAAATATCGGAGTGGTCGGGGCGGCCAGATTCGAACTGACGACTTCTTGCTCCCAAAGCAAGCGCTCTACCAGGCTGAGCTACGCCCCGTGATGCTTCTGTCATGGGGACAGCGAGCGGGTGGAGACACTGGCGCACAATGACCGAGGTGCAAGACAAAAGAACGTCGCAGGCGGATCGTGAAAAAAAGCGTGCATTGCCGGGCGGCTCCAGCGCATCATGTGGCACCCATGAAACCATTTCTTTTCGTCCTGCTTTCTCTGGCGGCTGCAAATGCCGCCGAACCTGTCGTCATCAAACTCTGGCCCGGCGGCGCGCCGGAGAAGCCGGGGGTGAAGATCGAGGTTGAGAAGGAGGTGCCGAAAAAGTCCGCCGATGACGTGATGCGCATCACCAACGTCACCGAACCGATGATCACGATCTTCAAGCCTGAAAAGCCCAACGGCACCGCTGTGATCGTCTGCCCCGGCGGCGGCTACGGCATCCTGGCCTATGAGCACGAGGGCACGCAGGTCTGCGATTACCTGGGCACCCTCGGCGTCACCGGCGTGCTGCTGAAGTATCGCGTGCCCCGGCGCGATCCAGCCGACCCAAGCCGTGAGCCTTTGCAGGACGCGCAGCGCGCGATGGGCATCCTGCGCCATCGGGCGGCGGAGTTCGGCATCAAGCCCGACCGCATCGGCATCCTCGGCTTCTCCGCCGGCGGGCACCTCACCGTCATGGCCACCCTGCACGCCAATGACCGCACCTACCCGCAGGATGAAGCGCTGGATGTCGCCGACGCCACGCCGAACTTCTCCATCCCCGTCTATCCCGCCTATCTCGTCAGCAAGGAGGAAACTTTCAAGTTGCTGCCCGAGATCAAGGTCACCGAAAAATCACCGCCCATGTGCCTGGTCCATGCCCACGATGACAAGGGCACCACCAGCGCCAGTGCCAGCGCCCTGCTCTATCTCGAATACAAGAAGCTCAACCTGCCCTGCGAGTTGCACATCTATTCCAAGGGCGGTCACGGCTTCGGCATGAAAAAGAAGGATCTGCCCGTGGAAACCTGGAATGTCCGCGTGGGCGAATGGATGCAGGCGATGGGATGGATCGAGTGAGGATGACGGGCGCGAGTCGCTCCATCATTCCCTCGTGATGAACTCATCCATGTTCAGCAGGATGCGGGTCGTGGCCACCCAGGCGGCGTTTTCAGGTGCGGGCACGTTGGCGGCGGCGTGGTTGCCGGTGGCGGCTTTGGCTTCCTCGGCGTTGCCTTTGTAATGATAGCGGGATTCTTCCAGCAGTTTCTGGAGCGCTTTGAGTTCCTTTTCGGATGGAGCGCGGCTGACGCACTGACGGAAGGCGCGAGTGAGGCGGGCGGAGTCGTCTTTCAGTGATGTATCGCCCAACACCCGCTGGGCGAGCGCCTGGGCGGCTTCGGCGAAGGCCTCGGCATTGAGCGTGGTGAGCGCCTGTAAGGGAGTGTTCGACACGGTGCGCTTCACGTTGGTGAGGTTGGCATCGGGACAGTCGAAGGTGGTCAGGTCAGGGTAGGGGGCAGTACGTTTGAAGAAGGTGTACATGCCGCGGCGGTAGCGGTCCTCGCCCTTGCTGGTGGTCCAGGAAAAATTGCCGGCATAGCTGAGCGCGGCGACATCGGCGGGCATGGGCGGGAACACACTGGGTCCGCCGATCTTTGGCGACAGTAGGCCGCTGGCGGCGAGGCAAAGGTCGCGGACGATCTCGGCCTCCACACGCACGCGGTTCTGACGCCAGAGCAGCGTGTTGCTGGGATCAAGCTCGGCCAGTTCAGGGCTAGAGGCTGATTGCTGGCGATAGGTGGCGCTCATCATGATGAGCTTGAGCAACTTCTTCCGGCTCCAGCCTTTCTCCATGAACTCGGCGGCGAGCCAGTCGAGCAGATCGGGATGCGTGGGGCGCTCGCCGCGCACGCCGAAGTCGGCGGTGGTTTTGACGAGTCCCTCGCCGAACAACCGGCCCCAGACATGATTCACGGTGACGCGCGGAGTCAGCGGATTGCTCCTGCTGACCAGCCAGCGGGCGAGGTCGAGGCGGGTGCTGGAAGCAATCGGGGCGGGCGCAGAACTTTTCAAAACCTCCAGCGTAGTCGGCACGACTTTTTCGGTGGGTTGCAGGAAATCGCCGCGATAGAGGATGTGGGAGTCGCGTGGCGCGTTCGTGCGCTGGGTGATGACGCGCACGTCCATCAGCGGCGGCTTGGGCAGGCGGTCCTGGGCGAGTTTCAGGACGGCGGCTGCGGAGACCACCACAGGGTCGGTTTTCTCCAACCAATCGTAGAGCGCCTTGATGACCACGGGGTTACGGCGGCGCGGTTCCTCATCGAGAATCTTCACCACCTCCGGCGGCGCGATGGATGCCTCGGTCTCCTCGCTGGCGGCTAGCACGCGGAAGCGACCGAGGCTGTGCTCGCCCTGCTTGTGGGTTTGATCCAGGCGCAGAGTGATCGCCTGTCCGGCGGACACAGGCACGGCCAATTGCAGGGTGAGGATGTGCGGCTTGCCGAGGCTGCCGCTGACTGCCCAGCCGGTTTCGAGCTTGCCGTCGGTCGCGCCGGTGGCTTTGAAGTCCTTTTGCTCAAAATCGGCCTTGGTCGAATGGAGCACGATGGGTTTGCCAGCCGTCGTGAGGCCCACCTCGCTGAGGACGAAATTGCCTCTGCTGCTGCGTCCAGGGCCGTTGCCCGGCAGGGACGGATCAGGCAGCGCCTCGATCTGAATGGTGGAGACGGGCATGTCGCTGGCAGCGATCTCGACCGTGTAGCTGTCGGTTTTTCCCTGCTTGCCGGAGGCGAGGTAGGAGCCGTCGGGCTGGGCTTTGAAGGTGGCTCCCGCTGTGCTGCTGGTCTTGGTGATCTTCAGCGGCGCAAAGGTTTGTTTCGGCCCGGACTCACGCGCTTTCGCCAGACGTGCCTGCACCGCTTTTTCCCACTCGGGCAGTTTGACGGGCAGCGCGGCCTTGGCCTCATCCAGCGCTTTTTGCAGAGGGATCAGCGACTTGGCCGCAGCGCCGTTCTTCTTCTCATACTCGCTCCAGGCTTCGGGGGAGACGGTCGCCTGGCGCGTGGTTTCATCGCCATTGTTGAAGAAGGCGAACAGGGAATAGTAGTCGCGGTGGCTGATCTGGTCATACTTGTGGGTATGGCAGCGGGCGCAGCCGACGGTGAGTCCGAGCCAGACGGTGCCGACGGTCTCGGTGCGGTCCATGCACGCTTCGATGCGGAACTGCTCCTGGTCGGTGCCGCCCTCGGTGTTGGTGAGGGTCTGGCGATTGAAGGCAGTGGCTACGACCTGCTCGGCGGTCGCCTCCGGCAGAAGATCGCCAGCGAGTTGCTCGATGGTGAACTGATCGAAAGGCATGTCGTCGTTGATGGCGCGGATCACCCAGTCGCGGAAGCGCCACGCATCGGGACGCGGCCGGTCTTTCTCATAGCCATCGCTGTCCGCATAACGCGCCATATCCAGCCAGTGCCGGCCCCAGCGCTCTCCGAAATGCGGGCTAGAGAGGAGGCGGTCGAGGAGGGCTTCATAGGGCTTGTGTGACCCCTGTGACTGACGGGTCGCAGCAAGAAAGGCGTCCACTTCCTCCGGTGTGGGTGGCAGGCCGTGGAGGTCGTAGGTGGCGCGGCGAATAAGAGTGATGGGATCAGCTTCGGGAGAGGGCGGGATGCCTTTTTCGGCGAGCTTGGCGCGGATGAAATCGTCAATGCCGCCGCCTTTCGGCCTCGTGACCGGCTTGTAGGCCCAGTGCAGCTCATACTTCGCGCCGTCGGCGATCCATTGGCGCAGCAGCTCGATCTCTTTGGCCGTGATGGGCTTTTTGGCGCGCTGTTTCGGCGGCGGCATCTGCTCCTCGGGATCATCACTGGAGAGGCGCGTGATCATCTCGCTCTGCTCCGGTTTGCCAGGCACGATGCCATGCGCGCCGCTCTTGAGTGTCTTGAGGGCGAGATCGCGGCTGGTGAGCACGAGACCGCCCTTCGAGCCATCCGGGCCGTGGCATTCCAGGCAGTGCTCGGCAAAGATCGGTTGGATGTCGCGCGCGTAGTCCACCGCAGCCTGGGCGGAGGTGAGGCAGGCCAGGGGGGCGAGATAGCGGAACGGTCGTGAAAGCAGGGAGACCATGCCGACTAAACGCCACTTGGAGCAGTGACTTTACCACGATGCACCGACATCGCGGCATCCGGCTACGCTGCGCAGGTAGCGGTAGCCTTCGACGCGGTGCTGGTTAAAAGGGGGCAGCAGCGGGATGACCTCGCGAACATATTCGCCGCCTGTAATGTCTTCGAGTTCGTCGAGTTTCGCCAGGCTCTCTGCATCCACTTCCCAAACCTCGCCGTGGACACTGATGCCCGCCGCCTCATCCAGCACCATGCCCGGATATCCGCCGAGGTCATACAGCCGATAGAGTGGATGCGTCATCGCCATGCCGAGGAAGCCTTGTTCGTGCAGGAAGCTATGATTGGCGTGGTAGCGCTTTAGGGTGCCATAAACGAAAACGAGCATGGAAGATGGAGGATGGAGTTAGAGGCTGAGAAGGTCGTCGCGGTCGGAGAGCCATTGGGGGAGGCTGTAACGCAGGGCCACGAGGTCGGTGGCGCGTGTCATGAGGGTGTCGGGTGTGGTATGCAGCACCTGCACTTCCTTTGCCAGGATGGATGCCCATTGCGGCCAGAACTCCGGCTGGATTTGCACCTGCTGCACGCTGCCCTGATGCAGCAGGCCCAGTTTGCCGCGCCGCTGCCCCGCGCCCGCAACTTTGACTGGTCCACGAATGACATCATGCACGGCAGGGGCGACAAAGCAGAACGCAGCCTCGACCACATCCTCCTGCGTCGCTAGGCGGCAGCCGGGATGTCCATGAGTTGACAAGGCGGCAGCTAATGAGCCGTGGATGCGCCGGTAGCTCTCCACAGCCGGCGTTTGTGCCCAAGGATGGCACGCCGGGACGATCACCGAATAGGTGAGGTCCTCGTGATGCAGCACCACGCCGCCGCCGGTCCAGCGCCGCACCACCGGCCAAGCCGGCAGGGCGTCCTGGAGCTTGGGCAAACTTTGCGCATAGCCGATCGTCACCGTTGGAGTCTCCCAGGTGTAGATGCGCAGCACCGGCAGGCCGCCCTGCTCCAGCCACGCCTGGTCCACGGCCATGTTCACCGGCCCTGGATGTGCGCCGTCGAGATGCAGGATGAGTTTTTCAAAGAAGGGTTCGCCTAAGTCCACGCAACCACTCTAAAGCACGCTTTGCCGCCGCTGCGACGTTGTGTTTCCTGATCTTTGACCGCAGGTGATGGCGCGGTAGCATCTGCCCCCCACCATGCCATCCCCCAGCCGCCACCGCCGCCCGAGTCCACCCCCAGCCCCCACGGAGCCGCTAGTGGCCATCGTGCGTGAGTTTGACCAATGGCGGCGCGGTCAGCCGGGCAAGCCTAGCCGGGGAGCCATCCGCGATTACTGGAAGCAGCGTGATCAAAAGCACGGCCAGCGGCCCGACTACCTTCTGTGGCGGCAGATGCTGTGCGCCGAGTCACCCCTGGAGCGGCGGCATGATCCTGTAGAGCTGGCTCTGCGCGCCCTGCGTGCGCCTGATCCGCTCATCCACTGGGCCGCGCTGTCCCTAGTGCCCTCCCTGCTCCAGGCTGGGCCGCCGCTGCCTGCCGCGCGGCGGGAGGAGCTAGTCAAAGCCCTGCGCGCCCGTCTGGGTGGTGCGCAGCGACCGCCCGCACCTCTGCCTGGCGCGCCGCATTCCTGCGCGCTCATCGTCTGGCTTTGCCGGGCGGCAGCGGGTGAGGAGACCGCTGTTTTGCTGAAAGAACTGCACGCGCTGCTTTCGACCACACAGCCGGACTGGAAGCTGGGCCGTAGCGCCGACCTGGGCTTTCTGCGAAGCGAATGCTGGCTGCCGGTGCCGCCTGCCCAGGGCGTCCGCTGGCTAGCCGCCGCGATCGCGCGGCTCATCCGCCAGGCAGCAGTCAGTCCCCAGGCTGCTGCGTGGCATCTCACGGCCTGGATGCTGCTGCGTGATGCACGCCCGCCGCAGTCTGCGCCGCGTGCGGACGAGCTGGAGATGCTGCTGGATGCCGCAGGCACAGCTCGCCTCGCGGGCGATCCGCATGAAGCCGCGCGCCTCACCGCGCTGGCACTGCACCTGCTGCCTCCCCAAGCACCGGAGCCACTCCTGCAACGCTGCCGTGCCGCCGCATGGACGCTGGCAGAGGCCGGGCTGGCCGCGCCTCCCAGCCTGCGCGTGTCCCTGGATGACATGGCATTTCCCGGCGATCTCCCGGCCAGTGAAAAGGGCCAGGAGGCCGCGCGCCTTTATCATGACGCGGCAGATGCCTCGCGCCAGAGCCTCGCCGAGGAGGTGGCGTATGATCCTGATTGGCAGCGTTTGCGCGATGCGGGCGTGGTTTTGCACCATCCGCTGGCGGCGCTGGCGTGGATCGGCAGAAAGGCGCAGTCCCATGTGGTGAAAAAGCAACACGAGCTGCTGAACGCCGCCAACGCGCTCGCCACACGCCACCACTGCCTCAGCACCACGGGCAGGATTCTCGCCCAGGCACCCGTCTCGCCGGAGACCGTGCTGGCCTACGCGCAGACTTTGCGCCAAAGCCTGCGCCGGATGCCTCTGCTGCGCGATGCTGTAGTCTGGCAAGACTGGACGGCGAACCTCCGCGCCGCCTGGGGCAGGCTGGAGGCGGATGCCATCCACGATCCTGAGTCCGTCTTTCTGCTTCATGAGACGCTGCTGGACCGTGAGGTAACTACTCTGCGCTGCCTGCCGATGGAGCTGCGTTTGCAGGCACTCCGTCATCTGCACAGCCGCCGCAGTCCCTCCGCGCTGGTACAGGAGCTGGAGTCTGATCCGCGCCAGATGCAGCAGATCGAGCATCAGCGCGCCGTGGAGCTATGGTCAATCGCCACCGAGATGCGCGAGCGGCCCGATCAGGCGCATACCGTCTGGGTCAGCCTCGTCCTGCGCGGCGATGCCGGCGCAGGTCGCTACAGCCTGCTGGTCCAGGGCGCGGGGGGCCGGGTGCAGGTTCAGGGGCGTCTCCGTTCCGACAAGCAGACCTTGGATTTCAAGCCGTTGCTCCACGAAATGGTGACGGCGGTGGCGAAGGTTTGCGAGTCGCCCGAGTGGGTTCTTTTGGCCTTGGATGACGCCCTCAAGGACCAGCCCTGGGCCGCGCTGCTGCACGAGGCCGGACTCACTGTCAGCCTCGCCTTCATCCCAGGCTGGGAGTGGGCCTTTCGTGTGCTGAGGGAGACGCCGTCATTGGAGGCGATTCCTTCGGAAACCCTCCTGCCAGAGGGCGCACAGGCACCTGCGGCCTTTCCCGCCGCCCTGCCACAAACCTGCGTGCTCCTGGACGGTCCGGCCACTGCAGACGCCGAGACACGCTGGACACTGGTCGGCAACGCCCCGGCACCCGACGCGCGCGCGCAAACTCGCCGTTCCCTCAGCATTGGCGCCTTCCCACGCGTCATCAGCCTGGGGCCACTGAAAAGCGGCCCGCTCAGTGTTGATCTGGCCCGTCTAAGCCTGGCGCAGTCGTCTCGCTGTGTCATTGCGCCCGCACATTCCCCCGCGCCGACTGAACGGACGAGGCTGGAAGCGCAGCTCCTCCAGGCTCCGGCAGCCGTGCCCCTGCCGGACCGCCTGCGTAGCCTGATGCGCGCGCAGCCGCAGGCATGGACCCTCCACGGGCTACCCTGATCCGCAGTTGCACGGAGCCTCATCGCCACTACTCTCCGCCTCCCTTTTCCGGCCTGCCGCCGGTCCCCCAAAAAACTCATGAGCACCCACGTCAAACTCTACATTCCCGGCCCTGTCGAAGTCAGCCCCGCCACTTATACGGCGATGTCCCTGCCGATGATCGGGCACCGGGGCAAGGGCTTCCAGGATTTGTATGCGGAGATCCAGCCGATGCTGCAAACTTTGTTCGGCACGACGCAGCAGGTCTTTCTCAGCACCTCCTCCGCCTGGGGCGTGATGGAGGGTGCCATCCGCAACCTGGTGAAAAAGAAGGTGCTCAACTGCTGCAACGGCGCGTTTTCCGACAAGTGGCTGGATGTCTCCAAGCGCTGCGGCAAGGAGGCCGAAGCCTATCAGGTCGAGTGGGGACAGCCGGTGCTGGCAGAGGAGATAGATAAACGCCTCGCCACAGGGGAGTTTGACGCAATGACATTCATTCACAATGAGACCTCCACGGGCGTGCTCAGTCCGCTGGCGGAGATCGCGGCGCTGAAGAAAAAGTACCCGGACGTGATGTTCATCACCGACTCTGTGTCCGGCTTCACGACGGTGCCGGTGAGCTTCGATGAACTGGGCATTGACGTGCTTCTCACCGGCAGCCAGAAGGCCTTCGCGCTGCCGCCGGGGCTGGCGATCTTCACCGCCTCTGTGGCGGCGATGGCGCGCGCGGCGACGCTTCATGACCGCGGCTACTACTTCGACCTGCTGGAGTTCAAGGCCAACGGCGAAAAGAGCATGACGCCCAGCACGCCGTGCATCTCCCTGATCTATGGTCTGCGCCATCAGCTCCAGGCCATGTTTGCCGAAGGGCTGGAAAACCGCTACGCCCGCCACGCGCGGCTCAATGACATGGTCCATGACTGGGTGCGCCGGAACGGCTTCGATTTCTTTGCGCCGGAGGGCTATCGCTCAAAGTCACTGACCTGTGTAGCGAACAACAAGGGCATAGATGTCGCCGCCCTCATCGCTCTGCTGAAAAAGAACCACAGCCTCATCATTGATGGCGGTTATGGAAAGCTGAAGGGCAAAACCTTCCGTATCAGCAACATGGGCGATGAGACAGACGCCAGCATCGGTGCCGTGATCGCGGCGCTGGATGACAGCCTGGCGAAACTTTAACTGCACCTTGCATGGCGCGCTTCAAGCCACCCGGTCAATGCCCCGCCTGCGGCGAATGGGTGCCGCGCGGGGCGCTAGCCTGCGATGACTGCGGCGCGTGCGCAAAGTCCGGCTGGAAGGAGGATGCTGAGGTCTATGACGGACTCGACCTGCCCGACGATGATTTCAACTATGACGAATTCATCGCGCGTGAGTTTGGCTCCCCGCATGGGCGGCGCGCACCCTCCAGGGAGCAGCTCTGGCGCTGGGTGGCGGCGGTGCTGCTCGGCGTAATGGTGCTGGGTTATCTATGGTCACTCCGATGAAGCCTGATCTCTCCAGCATCGCCCTGATCGCCGGGAATGGCATCTACCCGGAGACCTTCGTAAACGCCGCGCGGAAGGCGGGCGTGAAGCGGCTGGTGGTCGCCGCCTTTCTCAATGAGACAAGGCCGGACTTGGCCAAGCGGGTGGACGCCATTGAGTGGTTCCGGGTCGGCCAACTCGGCAGGATGATTACTTTTTTAAAAAAGGCAGGCATTACCCAGGTCGTGATGGTCGGGCAGATCGCGCCGAAGAATTTGTTCGACCTGCGCCCAGACATCCGCACGCTACTCATGCTTGCGCGGCTGAAGCGGCGGAACGCGGAGACCTTGTTTGGAGCCATCGGCGATGAAATGGCAAAAGATGGCATCACGCTGCTGCCCGCCACGACCTTCCTGGAGGAGTTCATGCCCCAGCGCGGTCATTTCGCCGGACCCCAGATCAAACAGCGGCGCTGGGGGGATGCTGAGTTTGGCTACACCATCGCCAAGGAAACCAGTCGGCTCGACATCGGTCAGACCGTGGTCGTGAAAAACGGTACCGTGCTCGCCGTAGAGGCATTCGAGGGCACCAATGAAGCCGTGAAGCGCGGCGGCACCCTGGGACGGGGCGGGGCGACGATGGTGAAAGTGGCAAAGCCTGGTCAGGACATGCGTTTTGACGTGCCTGTGGTTGGGCCGGAAACGATCCGCACGGCGGCAGCGGCTGGTGTGGACGTGATCGCCATCGAGGCCGGGATGACGCTGGTGTTGGCGGTCGAGGAGGTGCGGCGTGAGTGCCAGACGTTGAAAGTGGCATTGATCGCACTGGACGGCAGCGTGAGTAAAATTTTATAAAAAGTGCGGTTAAGTCTTGATTTATCAGGGCAAACTCGGAAAAAATGAGCGCTTCCCGCCAAACCGGGTCGAATCGCGTCCTTTATTATCCCAACCCCATATGCTACTCACCGCAATTAAAGTTAAACTCGCAGCCCTGGTCGCCGTCGCTGGCCTGGACACCGCCGAAATGACCGGCATCAGCCCCGAGCTGAACGCTACCCTCGAAAGTCTGGCCAAAGACCAGGCCGCCGCCCAAGAGGCTGCGCAGAAAAAAACCGCAGGGCCGGACGTCAACAAGAGCTTCAACGACGCCGTGGTCAAGGTTCGTGAACTGGCCCAGAAGGGCGACAAGGACGCCCAATATGCCCTGGCCCACTGGGGTGTGCTCAGCAACAGCAACGTCAACGAGATCGTGGACCTCTACCGCAAGGCTGCAGCCCAGGGCCAAGTGTTGGCAAAGGTGGAACTGGCCCAGGTGCTCATCCAGGCCGCCGCCCAGGATCCTGAGCGCGTGAAGGAGGCAGTGACCCTCATCAAGGAGGCCGAGACCGCTAACAATGCCCTCGCCCGCCGCATGCTAGCCAATCTTTACCTCTCCGGCCAGGGTGGTGTGGAGCAGAGCGTGGATAAGGCCCGGGAGCTTCTTGAGAAAGGCAGCGCCGCAGGAGATGGCGAGTCCACACTGAGCCTCAGCCAGTTTTACGTCGCTGATATCAAGGGAGTGACCAAAGATCCGCAGAAGTCGTTGGACCTCCTTATCGAGGCCGCCACCAAGCAGAAGAACGCCGTGGCCATGAGCACCTACGCCGCCCGTCTTTTCGATGGCGACCCCGTCACGGCTAATAGCAAAGGCTTGGTGAAAAAAGACCCTGCCGCCGCCATGAAAATGTTTGAGGATGCCGCAGCCACTGGTTTTGCCGCCGCTAACCGCCTCCTCGGTGCCATTTATGAAAACGGCCTCGGCGGCAACACCAAGGACATCAAGAAAGCCGTGGAATACTACACGAAGGCAGCGAATGCCAATGACCCGCAGGCGCTCTTCCGCCTCGGCAACTACTTCGAAGGTGGCGTCGCCACTGAGAAGGACAAGGACGGCAAGCAGGAGATCGTGGTGCAGCAGAACCCCAAGAGCGCCCTCGACCTCTATCGCCTCGCCGCGCAGAACGGGCTTGCAGAGGCATTCTTCAATGTTGGCGTCTATTATGAGACAGGCTCTGTCGTGGACAAAGACCTGGAGAAAGCCTTCACCTTCCACCTGCGCGCTGCCAATTCCGGCCTGCCCCAGGCCCAGGCCCGCCTCGCCAATCTCTACGCAAACGGCGGCGGCGTCGCCCAGGACATCGTGGCTGCCAGAGCCTGGTATGAGCGCGCGGCTGAAGCGAACTACGCCCCAGCCCAGATAGCCCTCGGCCAAATGTATGAAACCGGTGCCGGATCGAACAAGCCCAGCTTCGGCATCGCCGCGCAGCAGTACTTGAACGCCTCGGAGCAGGGCGCGCCACTCGCCATGTTGCGCCTTGCCAGCCTTTACCAGCGTGGTCTTGCCAGTCCTAAGAGCGAGCCGGAGCTGCCCCGCGCTCTAGCCTACGCCGACCTCGCCGTGGACGCCTCCGCCAACGCCGAACTCGCCGTGAAGTTCCGTGATGAACTCAAGGCAAGCATGAAGGCCGAAGACATCGCCGAAGCCAAGAAAATCTATGACGAGAAGAAGAAGTCCATGACCGCTGGCGCTGCGCCTACCGCACCTGCCACGCCTGAGCCAGCCCCAGCTACCAAGAAGGGCACCAAGAAGTCCAGCGGCAATTGAGCCTGGATTTGCCGTAAAATAGGCTTGTCAAAACAGCTCAAATCGCTAACCTCCGGCTCCCCTCACCAGGGGAGCCGGTTTTATTTTCCGGGGCATTAGCTCAGTTGGTAGAGCGCCTGCATGGCATGCAGGAGGTCAGCGGTTCGAACCCGCTATGCTCCACCAGACCAAGCTCCAGACAAAATGGGACTGATTTGTGGGTGCCGGAAAGTGGCCGACAGATGCCACCTGATTCCCCACACGCCTGTGACCCAACCACGCCACCCTGAGCCGAAGAAAAAAAACACCCTCCTGGGCCGCCTGAAAGACGGCCTGAAAAAAGTCATCGGCCTGGGAAAAAAGAAGGAAGGCAAACAGCCTCCCGCCGTCGCCGAAAGCCCGCACCAACCCGCGAAGATGCACCCGCATCCCCGGCCTGCGCCTGCGGAGGGAAAAGAGCGTCCCCGGCGCGAGCTTGACGGCTCCCGCCCTGCTCGCGGCCCCCGTGAAGATCGGCCCCCGCGTGGCGACCGTCCGATGCCACGCGGCAGTGAGCGTGGCGACCGCAGAGGGCGCGGCCCGCGTCGTGAAGACGGCGAGGAAAAAGCTCCGCGCCAAAACTTCGACCCAGTGGCACCACCGCCTGCGCCAACTGTGCCCGAGGGGCCTTTCCCAGAGGCGTTTCAGGTGCTCGGCCTCAGTGACTCGGTCTTGGCAGGCGTGCGGGAGAGCGGCTACGACAAACCCACCACGATCCAGGAGCGCGCCATCCCCGTCATCATGGAGGTTAAGGATGTCATCGGTGCCTCCCAGACCGGCACTGGCAAGACCGCAGCCTTTGCCCTGCCCACACTCAGCCGCCTGCGTGCCCCCGGAAAGTTCCGCTGCCTCGTCCTGGAACCGACACGCGAACTCGCTGCCCAGGTCGTCGAGCAATTCGAAAAATACGGCAAGTACACCGGCATCCGCACCCTCCTCGTCCACGGCGGCGTCGGTTATGAAAAGCAGCGCAAAGGTCTCCAGCAGGGCGTGGATGTCGTCGTCGCTACCCCCGGACGTCTGCTCGACTTCATGCAGGACGGCACCGCCAATCTCGATGACCTCCAGGTGCTCATCCTTGATGAGGTGGATCGCATGCTCGACATGGGCTTCCTCCCCGACGTGCGCCGCATCGTCGAACAGACGCCGAAATCTCGCCAAACCCTGTTTTTCTCAGCCACCATGCCGCCGCAGATCAAGACGCTGGCGGACTTTGCCCTCAAGGAGCCGGTCAGCGTCGAGGTCGGCATCCGCTTTTCCGCCGCAGAGACCGTCAGCCACTACATGTACCCCGTAGCCAGCGACCAGCGGGAGGAGTTGCTGCTCGCCATCCTGAAGCAGACGCATTTCGAGAGCCTCATGATCTTCACCCGCACCAAGGTGCAGGCAGACCACCTTTACGCCGCCATTCAGCAGACCGGCGAATACAAGGCCGCCGTCATGCACTCCGACATCCGTCAGAGCGAGCGCGAGCGGGCACTGAAAGGCTTCCGCAGCGGCGAGTTCGAGGTAATCGTCGCTACCGATGTCGCCGCGCGTGGTCTCGACATCAGCGGCGTCACCCACGTCATCAACTACATGGTGCCGGAGAACTCCGAGGACTACGTCCACCGCATTGGCCGCACAGGCCGCGCGCAGAAGGAAGGCGACGCCTTCACCCTTTTCTCTGCTGAGGAGGTGATGAACGTGGCCTCCATTGAGCGCCTCATCGCCCAGAAAATCGAGCGCCGAAAGCTCGCAGGCTTCAGCTACAAGTACACCACCGTCCTCGACGAAGAAGACAAAGCCCGTGCCATCCTCACCGGACGGAAAAAGAAGCGCCGTTAAGCGCGCTTCGCGATAACCTGGACAACGATGTCGGCGATGCTGAGGGCGAAGACGGTCATGGGAAGATTTGAGAGGTCTGCGGCAGGCTTTTCATCTACCATGCTCGCTGGATACGTCCTGGCATGGGTCACTTGCAGGAGCTTGATGCTAACCTCGGTATAGACCTGGATGGTTTTGTTTTTGGCGGGAAATGGGCGGCGGGGTCGGGTGCAGCTGGCTGACAAAGTATGGAGTTCATTGAAACAGAAAAATTGTCAAACAGTTGCACCCTGACACCCTTCCTCCGCACGCTGCCGATCTTGGTCCACTGACGGCGCGGACGCGGGTCGCCCTCGATGCCGCTTTCATCGCTAAACCACAGGTCAATGCTCTCATCCTTTTGCCAGGCCTGGTGAAAGGGGTCAGGTGTTTCATTTTGCGGAATTCCAGAAATTCAAACGCTCGATCAGGTCAGGGTATGGCTAAAACCGTCTAAAAACTGGAATCTTGCAATTTGAATCACCTGACCCCTTTCATTAGCGACCGAGACGGCAGCCCGACGGCCAGCGGGCGGGGGAGGGCCGGGGCTTGAGCGGAGGACGGACAACCAAGCGGCCATCACGCCTTGGGCGGCACGAGCAACGTCCGAACCTGGCTTGCCCGGCACGACTTCCGCCCGCGACCACCCGCTCAACTCGGCCCACGACTGCCGACACGGCGAAGCATCCAGCGGCTAAAAATGGAAGCGGCTACTTCCCTGCCTCGATGCTCATCCTCCAAACAAACAACGTTTGTTTCGGCAAAGCCGAACCAACACCCAAGCACACGCGGCGAGCGAGCAGCAGTCAAGGCGGGGCACCCGTCAAAAGTTTGGGCGGGGGGATTTACTGGGGGCCAAACTTTTTACGGGGAGGTTGCCTTGACGGCAGCGCAGCCGCCGCGACCGCGAAGCGGCACTTCAAAGGCGGAGATAGTGAACGAGGCTTTGCGAGAGAACGGTGCGCAGCAATCGAGGCCGTGGGTGGTGCGGTGGGCCGCATAGCATGAGGCATGACAGCGGGGCGGGGCTTTGGGTGGGTGGCCGCTGGCGTGACTCATGCGCGGCGGGGTTGGGCGGGCGGAGGCGGTGGGAAGGCAGCGGCACGGGGCGCTTTGCGCCTGGTGCCGCTGCGGGTGCGGAGCTTCAAAAGCGGTGGGGGCTGCTGGTGGCTGGCGGTGCGCGGGACGCGCAGGCCGGGGAGGCGGCCCTTGCTGCCAGCCACGGGCAGCCGGGGCGGGCCAATGCGTAGCCTAGAGTTTGCGGAGGCGAACCCCAGACACCGCCAGCATGACACGCCACCTAGAGCCGGAGGCGGGGGCCGGTTGCCTGCAGCGCCCTCACTATGCGGCTGACCACGACACGCTCACGCAGTCCGTGAGAGCATCAACGAAGCAACAGAACACCGCAGGCCACAACGCCCGCAACGCATAGTGCCCAGCTCAGGCACAAGGGCGGTGGGTTGAAGGCGTTGCAGGGTGAAGGCTGGGGGGCTTTGAGGCAGTTCATGGGTTCGTGGGTTGTGACTTCACACTTCCTGTCTCTGTCGTTTCTTTGGATTGTGACGCCTGAGTGGATTCACCGGCAGTTCCATTTGCTGGCATCAAGACATCCATGATCTTTAAGCGAGCTGGAATCAAAGTTTCACCCACTCGCGCCTCTGCCTCGGAAGGCTCGAGGGACTTCGTGGCCAGGAGGTTGATCGTAATTGTCGCGATCTCTCCGTCGTCATAGAAGACCAAGACCGTGTGCGACAAAACACGATCCGCGTCCTTCATCACGGACTCGCCCGTTCTAGTCAGGAGTTCCCTCCAAATTGAAGTAGCAAGGGCTTGCGCCTGAGTGCCATGCTCAGTTCGAAGCAGCCGGGCGACTTTTGCTAAATTCCGTCTCGAAGTGAAGTAATTGACTGATACGTCAGTGAACCTCCACACTTCAATGCTGCTTACATGTCGAGACGGATCGCGTCCGGGAAGCTGTTGCACAAACTCCTCAGACTTGACGGTCGAAAATTTCTCAAAGGCTGCCCCAGGGTCGCACGCGGCCCCCAGCAACGAATACAAGAGAATTAAACAAAGGCGTCGCATAGGTCGCTCATTTCTTCTCGCATCCACACGAACCCGTCTCATGCACATCACGCCCGCCCGTAAAATGCACAGTAAATGATTTGCCTGCTGGCATCGCGTTCACGATTTGCGTGACAGCCTCCTTCAAGATGCCACGCTCATTCCAAGGCCGAGGATCAAAATCAAACGGATCATCATCCGCTGTCATTCGGCCATCAAACTGCCACAAGTCGGCAACTGTGTTGAGGTAAGGGGATGATGACTTTTTCCGGTAAAGAGTGCCTTTGATACGAACTGTGATCCGTCCAGGTCCCGCATTCGTGAAGAAGGACGAAATGCTATAAAGATCGACCGGAACCTTCTTGATAGAGTCAATCTTGTGGGAACTCCCAGAAGCGTAGTCGCATGGCGTGATGAAATCTTTAACGGTCCATCCACCGTCTATTGAAGAGAAAGGAACATCAACATCCTTGCCTGACCCTCCAAAGTAGTGGCCTGCACCTTCGGGATAATTGAAACCATCTGAGGGGCCTCCATATGGATTAGCAACTCCAACGTCTTGACCAAGGTAGTCCCACTTGTTGACTGGATCGTTGCTGACCATCCCATAAAGGTTTAATCCCCCACGTTCCCCGATGGGGTCTCTGGAAAGCCATCGTCCCAGCTCCGGCGAGTAGTATCTGAAGCCGTAGTAGCACAAGCTCATCTCCGAATCCGTGTACTTCGTGCTAAACCGGAACGGCACTTCACGTGTAGAGGCGACTCTGCCTTCCAGCACGCTGTCGAGCGTCATCTCATTCCCGAAGGCGTCGTATTCCATGCGCTGGGTCGGGGTGCCGGTGGTGCAGTCTAGGTAGGCGAGGATGTTGCCGTTGCCATCGTAGCAGGGAGCGAGGGAAGTTGACGGTGGGTTACTGTTGTTGACGGTGGTTGATCCCGCGTCGCGGGATTTGACCAGAACCAGGCCGCCGACTCCGCCTGCGCCTTGCTCGGTGCCGCTGAGGTCGTAGCCCCAGGCGTAGCTGCGGAGGAGTTCTAAGTTGGAGGTTCCAGGTTTCATTTCCAGTTCGGCGAGGAGGTTCCAGGCATCGTACACGAAGCGGAGGTCGGACTTCAAGACCCAAGTTGTTCCTGGTTCTTCGTTCGTGGTGCTTCGTTGATAGACGGCTTTGCGGACTCGGCGGCTCTGGCCGTCGTAGGCGAACTCCAGGCGCTTTCTGGGCGGTGGGGTTTCAGCCGGGGTGGCGTTGGCGATGGCTTTCTCTTCTTGGGTGATCAGGCGGTTTTCGCCGTCCCAGGTGTAGTGCCAGCGGGCGTCTTCTTTCAAGTTGCCGTCCTTGTCATAGACCAGGGTTTCGTTCTGCGGGGGGAAGAACAGCCAGCCTTTCTTCCGGGTGCGCACGGGGCCGCCATTGACGCCCACGCCGGGGCGCTCGGCATCCACCACGACCTGCCGCCAGACTCCGGCCAGGGCGATGTCTGCCTCGGCTTCGGCGATGAACCCGGCTCCGCTCGGCTCCACCCGCGCCACTGTGCGGCTTTGGCCTGTGGGGCTGTCGTGGCGGACCTCGATGGTGGCATTGGGATGGGCCAAGCCCTGCACGATGCGGCGCAGGGGATTGGTGCGGGTGATCGTGGTGTATTGGTTCAGGGCGTTGGCTTGGTAGGCGGTGGTTTGGGTGGGGGGAACGGACTGAAAGTCCGTTCTACTTTCCGTGCGGTTGCCGATGGCGTCGAAGGTGTAACCAAATCCACGTCCGGGAAGCACGGTGTCATTGGCACGCAGGTGGCTGGCGCTAGTAACCTCACCACGCTCATTGTAGCCGTAGTCCCAGAGCGTGCCGTCCTCACGCGCCGCAGCGGTGCGGCGGCCTCGGGCATCCAGGGTGTAATCGTGGCTCAGCACGTCTGCATTGCCCAGGCTCCAGGAGATCTTGTCCAAGCGCCCCTCCGCATCCGTGAAAGGGGTCAGGTGTTTTATTTTGCGGAATTCCAGAAATTCAAACGCTCGATCAGGTCAGGGTATGGCTAAAACCGTCTAAAAACTGGAATCTTGCAATATGAATCACCTGACCCCTTTCACTCCAGCCTCGTGGGTTCATTTTTTTTTGATTGTTATTAACAAATCATCCCCATCCCCCCCTTGATTTATCTTGTTCAATCCCACACTCCAAACTTGAAGTGTTGAACCATCAACTCTGAAGCGCCAACGCTCTGAAAATGGATCTAAAAATCGGTTATCGCCAGAGCCACTCAAAATATGCATAGCAGGTTTTAAAGAGATAATAGATGCAACAACCTCAGTAGAGTCATAGATTCTACCTTCCTGTAGCATTTGAAATTTATCGTAAGTCGATGGCATGCCTTCAAGCAGCACTTTAAAGGTGTTCAGTTTTTGCCATGTCAGATGCTCAAGTGGAGGTGATGGATCAAAAAAAAGCCGTGACGTACGCAGGATTTCGAGGAACCCTATAAGCGCGATCAGAATCGCCATAATCCAGATAATATTTCGCTTCTTCATTTGAAGTGTTCAGGAAGTTTTTTGTCGAGATACACCCTCCTTCCCCCGGTGTACATATCGCCATCAGCAGCGGTAGGAAGGGTTGAGCACATAAATTTCACACAATGTTTAGTGCCGAACTTATTATTTAAAAACTTCGCAATTTCAGAGCATTTTAACTGAGCGCCAAGATTAGACTTAACCCACTCATAAGCACTCGCTCCAAATTGGAACGCATTTCCGGAAGCCATTCCCTGTGATGCTGGACCACTGTGCGCATTGATCTCCCAAAAGCTGTGCCAAACTTCAATCTCTGCTCCATCTTCAAACGCCTCATCGCGGAGCTGTTCTAGAAGATTAAACGCACTCAGACTCGCATTGAAAAGATGGGCCATTGCATGTGCGTGCCCTTCTCGTGAGGTCTGGAAACTACCTAATGCCATACCTTCAAATGCATGTGTAGCTTCATGAACCGCAGAAAATTCAGATATCCCACCTGGTTCGAGACGAAATACCCCATTGAAACGATCATACCCACCATCAGCGCGAGAATGAAGCCCACCGACTATCTCGTCTTTAGTTGCTGCAATTGAAGATAATTGAACAATCGCATCTTGCACTTTCATTAGCTTAGCAATTTTACTTCTAGCTATAGCGCTATTCGCTCGTCCTAAAGCAGTCATAACCGTGGGTGGATATAGGCCCAGCACATCCCACCGATTCACCGCATCATTCCCGACCATCCCATACAAGTTCACTCCTCCGTCTTCCTCAATCGGGTCTTCGTTCACCCAACGCCCCAGCTCCGGCGCATAATACCGATACCCGTAATACAGCAGCCCCGTCTCCCGATCCTCATACTTCGTGAAAGGGGTCAGGTGTTTCATTTTGCGGAATTCCAGAAATTCAAACGCTCGATCAGGTCAGGGTATGGCTAAAACCGTCTAAAAACTGGAATCTTGCAAAATGAATCACCTGACCCCTTTCCCGCGTAATTCGGAAGCTGCGGTTTGAACGGGGACATGGGTTACACTCTGACCGGGTACATAGGTTACACTGCCACACCGCATTTTGCGGTTGTTCACAGCCAGGCGGCGAGCGAAGCGAGCTGACTGGCTGTGAACAACCGCAA
>Ga0247834_1003607_pt1 | contig 20849 bp, 15 predicted proteins | sample LaCruzMarch2015__8_FD_187118 | JGI IMG/M metagenome (GOLD analysis project Ga0247834, IMG submission 187118) | Freshwater microbial communities from meromictic Lake La Cruz, Castile-La Mancha, Spain - LaCruzMarch2015_12m | ecosystem: Environmental > Aquatic > Freshwater > Lake | place: Spain...
GGGGCAATCCAAGATCGGACAAAATGCGCCCGTCCAGAATGAGGCAGGTGTTCGGAGGGAGTTCCAGACCTGCGAGAGACTTGGAAACAAATTCGCCTTGGAGTTTGAGCACAAGGACATCGTTGGGGCGCTCTTTGCTGGCTGCGTTGAGCGCTTCTTGGACCACCGAGATATCGACGGGTGGCGTCCCCTCCTCGTTACCTTTTTTATTTTTGCCTCCGGTGATCGGTGGCAAGTCAAATCGCCCCATGCCGGCAACGATCAAGGCATCACTGTGGGGCTGTCGATAAGTTGGCGGATTGAAGAGTTTCAAGCCCGGCGAGGCAGGCTCCACATTGAGTCCTATATTCCCAATGAGGAAGATGTCCTTGGCATCAGGTGCGAGAGTCGCTGTGCCTTGAAAACTATTCCGAAAAAGTTGCTGCGTTGATCCCGCAAGTGTGATCTGGAGGTCTTTGGCGGTGCCGATATTTTCGGTCACCAACTGACCCACGCCCGCCGCCGTAATCGCCAACGCCGCCACATCCCCGATACGGTTTCTGGCAATCACCCCGCGGTCGGAGGAACTGACGATGGCCGCTTTGTTTCCAAAAAACTCATTACCCGCGACGACGCTCGCCCCCGAATTGATCGTCAGGGCTGCGCCTGTTTGACCTTTGAAAATGTTGTCGAGGCACTGAAACCCAGCCGTGGCGTCCACACGGAGACCCTCGCCATTGGCCTCAAACTGCGAACGCGTCACGCTGGCTGCTTGATTCACCGCAGCAGCATCCTTGCCTTTGAAATCAAGTCCCACCACACCACAACGCAAGACGGCGAGTTGGTCGAAGTTGATTCGGCTGCCGCCGGTCACACTAATACCAACGAGCTGTTTCTTTCCTCCATCGATAAGTGCCAATCCCGGACCAGCCGACTTGATGGACACAAATTCCGCATCAACAATGGAGATGAGACTTGAAGCCGTCGCATCCTCATTTGCTTGGATGGAGGCGGTCGGCAGGAAACGAAGGCACATTCTGGAACCCAGTCGGAGCGGATTTGCTTCGACCTCCAGCGTTCCTTGAGCGTCGATCATCAGAAAGGCGCCGGGTGCTGAAGCCCTCGCAGCATCGATCAGCTTCTGCGCGTCATCCACCGAACCTTCAGCCAAAGTGACTCGGTTGATTTGCTCATTTGGGCTCAAGATAAATGTTGCGTCTGGGGGAGTAAAAAATTTCTCCGCAGCATGGATTCGCGAAGTATTGGTAAACAAAATCGCTGAGAGAAGAACAGCGGAGGTGCGGACTGAGGACATCATAAGGGACTTGAGCTTGGTTTTTTTTTGAGGGAAACCGCATCTTTTACTAAAATAACCGATTGTGAAGCGCAAAATGCACATCAATGAAAAAAAATGTAAGATGATGCTTTTTTATTGCGTAAATCATTTTTAACCCAAAAGATGGTCTCGATGAAAATCCCAACCGCCCCATTCATTTTATCCCTCATTGCAACATCCGCAGCCCTCGCGCAGACGCCGAACCCCGCTGGAGCAGAAGCATCTGGCAAGCCTTTGCCTGTATCGGGTTGGATGGTTATTGGAGACAAAACACAAGTATTCGGACCGAAAGAAGAGGACGGTAAAATCGTATTCGGCGGAGAGGGCTTTGGAGATAAAGGAAAAAACGAAGCAGCCTTTTTTCCAAAGACGGAGTTGGCGGAAGGAGACTCGCTGGAATTCAGCGCGAAGGTGACCTTCAGCGGAGTGTCGGGGATGGGCAATTTCCGCTTTGGTATTTACCAAAAGCGCTCGAAGGACCATCCGCGCGGCTGGACGGGCTACACGGCCTATGCGGGAATCGACAAAAAGTTTCCCAAGGGGAGCCTTTTTGCGAGCGATGCGGGCAATGATATCAACTTTGATACTTCCACCAACAATGTGCTCGCGGAGTCCGGCGTTCCTTTCAAAAATGTGAAAGACGGCACCTACCTGATCACTATGAAACTCACTCGCTCCGCTGCCGGCATTGAGTGCGAGGCAAGCATGACCGTGGATGGCGATCCTAACGCCATGTTGCTGCGATACACGGGGAGTGACGCCAGTCCTGCGTCTACGAGTTTCGACGCCTTAGGCTTCTCGACCCACCAAGTGCTTTCCACAGACTCTATCGCCTTCAGAAACGTTTCCGTGAGCCTGAACATACCCTGAGCTGACATCAGCAAGCGGAGAAAAGCGGGGCTCGACGACACGGAACTGGAGCGCGCGAGCCCATTTTTCTGTGGCCATCCGGAAAAATGCTCCTCGGCTCGAAACAGCACCCCGCCCGACTTACAAAGCCAATGCTTGCCTGTAGAATCAGAGTTTGAGAGCTCCGCAAGCGACTCGACTATCAAATGCATCCCAGCCAGCGGGCGGGCGGAATCGCAACCGAGAGGATTTGCAATTCCTCACGCAGGAGACTAACCACTCGGCAGTGTCGGTTACTTCCCTACTAAATCGAGCGGGCAAGGCGATTTTCCACAATGCGGCTGTGGCAGCGCTCGTTTACTTGACAGCCATGGGGTCGGCGAAGCTTTTTGGTAGCACAGAGGCGGTATTTTCTCCGATATGGCCAGCTGGCGGGGTGGCGCTGGCATTTGCTCTGCTGCTTGGCCCTCAGGTTCTGCCAGGGATTTTTCTACCACTTTTTTTCAGTAGCTATGGAGCGGGGAATCCCTGGATTTTTACGGTTCTCGCTCCTGCAGGAATGACTGCCGCGGCAGGGGGCGGCGCGGCGCTGTTGGCAAAGTCCGGATTTAATATCCGTCTCTCATCGACGCGCGATGTCCTCCTGCTAGCAGGGCTTGGAGCGGCCATTCCCATGGGTGTAGCGGGTTTTTGGAGCGCGGCTTGTCTTGTGATGTCTGGTAAGATGCCGCCTTCGGGCCTCTGGTCAGTGGCAAGCATTTACTGGGCGACAAATACGGCTGGAACCGTGGTGGTAGCACCTGTGGTGTTGCTGGCTGCAAGCGGGCGGTTTTGGCCAAGGGCTGAGCGGTTTCATGATGTGGCAGCAAGCACCGTGCAGCTTGCCTGCGTCTTTCTTGCCTCATGGTTGGCTTTTCACGGAAAGCCTTCTGCGACGGCTTCGATGCAGGCGCTGGCGTATTTGCCATTTCCTTTTTTGGTCTGGGTCGCACTGGGGAGAGGTTTGCCCGTCGCCTCACTCTCTGTGCTCCTCATCATATTTACAGCAGCGACATTCACGAGTCGCGGCTATGGACCATTTGTTTCCCATTCCATGGTCGGCACGATCTGGCAGATCGAAGCGTTTATCGCCATTGTGGCCACCACTGGGCTCCTGATCGCAGCAGGTGCGGAGTCGCAAGTCCGGGAGAAGGTGCTGCAGGCAGAGGCATCAGTGCGCAAGGCCGAACTCGAAAGGCTCAAAGCACAGGTAAATCCGCATTTTCTTTTCAACTGCCTTACGGCGATTCACTCGCTGATCCGCACGGACAGCCGCGCGGCCGAGGAAGGTCTTACCTCGCTCTCCTCGCTCCTTCGCAGGTCTCTCGATGTGGCGAAGCATCCGCTCATTCCTCTCGGCGAAGAATTAGAAATTATCCGCGAGGGGCTGCGCCTTCAAAAAATGCGCTTCGAGGAAGGGCTGGAATGGAGCGTTGAGGCAGAGAAAGAGGCCGAATTTTTCCGCGTGCCTCCTATGCTTCTGCAACCACTCGTGGAAAATGCCGTGAAACATGGAGTGAGTGACGGATTCGGACGCGTGGAAGTGAGCGCACGGATCACCGAGGGCGCACTTGTGCTCCGCGTCGGCAACACGGCACCGCCAGACTGCGATCCGACCCAGTGGGTGGAGAGCGTAGGCCTCACGGCCGTGCGGGCTCGAATCGCCGAAGCCTGCCCGCCAGGCAGCGAAGTGGAATTCACACTGGCTCGAAAAGAATGGATTGAAGCTTTTGTCAGAATCACCCCGATGGTAAGAGCAAACAAATGAAAGTCTTGATCCTCGATGATGAACCTCCAGCGCGCCGAAGCCTCAGGCACGCGTTGAATGGTCTAGGTGTCACAGATGTCTGCGAGGCATCATCCATCGAATTGGCAGTGAGGGCCATCGAAGCAGAACGCCCCGATCTGATGCTCCTTGATGTGGAACTGCGGGGCAACAAACAAGGATTCGACCTGCTGGACACGCTGCCAGCGGACGGAATTCCCGTGATCTTCGTCACCGCACACCCGGAGCACGCCGTGAGGGCCTTTGAAAGACGGGCTGTGGATTACCTACTCAAGCCAGTGAATCCGCATCGCCTCAAGGAAAGCTTGCAAAGAGTCTCCGCTGGTCAGCATCCATCGCCAGAGGTGGAGCGGGTCTTCCTGTGCCACGAGACCGTAATGTTTCGAGATGGCTCCAAGAATGTTCTGGTGCGCATTGGGGACATCCAAGTGCTTGAAGCCAGCGACTCCTACACGAAGCTGGTGCTCCATGACGGCAAGGGGCCAACGGTCAACGGCACCCTGAAAAGCGTTCTGGAGCGAATCGATCCCGATGCGTTCTTCCAAGCCGACCGGGGCAGTGCGGTCAACTTGAACCATATTTCAAGGATTGAGGACGGCGAAATAGGACTTGTGGCAGTGATGACCAATGGTGTTCGCGTGAAAATGTCGCGCCGCCAAAGCACGGAATTTCGCCAGCTGAGGAGCATCTAAAAAAAGGTTTTTTTAGAAATTCGGCGAGCGGTCGATTTTCAAGGGCGAGCGGTCTGAAAAATCACATCAACGGCTTTTACAGGTCGTCGGCAAGGGGGTGTTTTAAGGTGGGCGATTTGCACAAAAATAAAAAACGGCAGATACGTGGCGCCGATGAAACAAAGCACCACCTACCCTACCAAACACCCGCACTGGATCGACGAATCCGATTCGTCCAACGTAACAAAAAAGCGCAAACGCATCGGAATCTCTTTCAAAATAGCGGTCGCTGTTGTGATGGCAATCCACCTCGCAGTGATCGGCGGCATCTACGCCTACACTTCCTTAAAACCGAAAATAAGCTCTATAAAGGCCTCGGCTGATGCCTCGGCCCGGAATTCCAGTGGGCCGAAATCCGATGCCCTGGCACGCAATGCCTGGCCACAACCTGAAGTCAAACCCCGCGTGGTGGCCATACCAGCGCCAACCACAAAAAAAGAAGTTGCCTTCAAGCCGAGCGCGAGCCCCAAGCCCGCAGTTGTCGAGAGTCCGAAAGGCCGGCCTGCCGAAAGAACCGATAGGGTCGCAGCGTCCCCGAAAACGCCCGCCCCCATGCAAGACACCCACGATGAGGCTATCAGAAAAGCGTTCCTTGCGGCGCGTTCGTCCAAACCTTCCGCAGAGCGACCGCGTGTTGTTGAACCCTCCTCTTCCATCTTGCAGGCAACACCTCCTACTCCGGAAGTCGCTGCCGCAACCACAACCGCCATTCCCAACCCAGTAGCTTCATATCAGCCCAAAGTTGCGGCAACTCCGCCCACAAAATCCACTGAGCGAACAACCCGCGTGAGCGAGTATACGCTCGGCGCCGGCGATAATCTTTACCTTGTCGCTCGAAAGCTCGGGGTTTCCTTCAGCGATCTTGCCCGCGAAAATGGCATCAACGACCCTCGCCAATTGCGTGTGGGACAAACTCTCAAGGTCCCTTCGGTTGCCTCGCTATGATTATCGAACTCGATCTTTCTTCAGGCGACACAATCGCCATGTCGCGCTGCTTAAAATCAGCCTTCCGACGGTGCGAGAAAAGTGTGCACATCGAGCTTTTCGGTCCAGGCATGCTCATTCCTGACACTGCGCTTGTGCTTTTTGAAATTCTCCGGACGCGGCCGAGTGGTTTGCCATTGCATGTGCACACATGGAGTTGCCTTTGCGACGGGTCTGCCCTGCTCTGGCTCGGCGCCGACACGCGTTCCATGCGTTCCGACACATGGATTCAGATTCCCATGGCCCCAGAGGCAGACGATGAGGCAGACAGCCCCGCCACGACCGACATGCGCACTATCATTTCGCACATGGGGGAATGGCTTCCGGTGGACGAGTTGAAAGGCAGGAGATTGTTCCAAGCAGAGCTCAAGGAACTTGGCCTTTTGGATGACGAGGAGTCCCAATCCCGCCTCCTTGAGATGTTCAGGGGAAAACCATAGGAGAGGGGTATTCGGCTTATCCGGGCTGGACTTGCCGCCGACGCACAGGGCAACGGCTGATTGTCAGAGTCGACGACACCTGTCATGACTCAATGTCATATTTTCTAAAAAACAAGAGACCCTTTTATAATGCTTACGATTCGAAATCTGAAAAAATCCCATGGGGGGCGCCTGCTTTTTGAGGATGCCGACATGCAGGTCAACTACGGTGAGCGAATCGCCCTCGTCGGCCCCAATGGCGCCGGCAAGTCCACTCTCTTTTCCCTTGTTTTAAAGAGGGACGATCCTGATGGCGGAAGCGTGCAGCGAGATGAGTGGACGACGATTGGCTACCTGCCCCAAGAGGCTGAGGCCGTGCAATCGGAATCCGCCTTGGACATCGCCTGTGGGCGTGCGGGCGAGCTTCAAGCTCTCGAAAAACAACTCGCATCCCTCGAAGCCGCCGGCAATGTGGAAGGCCCCGAATACCTGGAAGCGCATGCGAAGCACGAAGCTCTCAGCAGTCCGCACGTCGATGCCAAGGCCAAGAAGATGCTCACCGGCCTCGGGTATCGCGAGCCGGATTGGAGCCGCCCTGCGAAGGAACTCAGCGGTGGATGGGTGATGCGCGCACACCTCGCTCGGCTACTGGTCATGGAGCCCGACCTTCTTCTCCTCGACGAACCGACCAACCACCTCGATCTCCTCTCGCTTCTCTGGCTACAGCAGTATTTGAAAACCTGCTCGAGCGCGCTTCTGTTGATCTCGCACGATTTGGAGTTCATGGATGCTCTCATCGATGGGGTTTACGAAATCGCGAATCCCAAGATTATCCACTACAAAGGCAACTACTCCGCTGCCATGGAGCAGCGCGAAAGGAACTACGAAATCCAATCTGCCGCCTACAAAAACCAACAAAAGGAGATCACTGCCCTTCAAGAATTCGCCGACAGGTTCCGATCCGTCTCGTCAAAAGCCTCGCAAGCCCAAAGCAAGCTGAAGCAGATCGATCGCATGGACAAGATCGAGAAGCCCGAGGCCCCCAAGAAACCTTTCCGCTTTCGGATTCCGCAGCCTGAACGCGGCGGCCAGCGTGCCGCCATGCTCGAGGGAGTCCACATGGCCTACGGTGAGCATGTCGTTTATCGTAATCTCGACTTGCTCATCGAACGCGGTGAGCGAGTCGCTCTCGTCGGGCCGAATGGTGCAGGCAAGTCGACACTCATCAAAATCCTCGCCGGCGTTGTCGAATTTCAGAAAGGCAAATGCTCTTTTGGCAGCAACTCCAAGATCGGCTACTTCAGCCAGCACCGTGCGGCAACGCTCAATCCGAACGCCTCGATCCTCGAGGAAATCATGGCTTCAAACGGCGTCCTCCGCGAGGATGAGGCCCGAAGTATCCTCGGCTCGTTCCTCTTCAAGCGCGATGACCTCCTCAAAAAAACCGCCATCCTCAGCGGAGGGGAAAAAACCCGACTGAACCTTGTGAAGTTTCTGGTGAATCCTCCAAACCTCCTGCTCATGGACGAGCCCACGACCCACCTCGATATCCTCACCGTGGAATCGCTGGTGCTCGCGCTGGAAGCCTACGAAGGCACACTGGCCTTCATTTCGCACGATGTTCACTTTATTCGTAAACTCGCCAACCGCGTTCTCCACATCAATGCCGGGCAGGTCAATTCCTACCCAGGTGGCTACGATTATTTCCTCGAAAAATCCGGACTCCTCGGGTCCGAACGCTTCGCCCTGACCGCCGCATAGGAAGCTGGTTGACACGATCACATACCCATCGAGGGTGCATGCCATGAGATTTTTTGCCCTCTTTGCCGCCCTCGTGCTCTGCACTTCCGCCAGTCGCGCCCAGATTCCGGAGTTTCAGCAACGGCTGCCGATGGAGACCCTCTTCAAAGGCAGCGAGAAATTTCAGCGCCTGCTCAAGCAGGCTCGACGCGAAAATTGGGTCGCACTGCCCCTCGGCGAGCGCACCGCGCGGGTGGGCAAGGCCCTGCTTGGAACACCCTATGTCAATTACACGCTCGAGATTCATGACCACATCGAGTCTCCATCCGTGAATTTCCAAGGGCTGGATTGCTGGACTTTCTACGAAATCTCACTCGCCTTCGCTCGGATGCTGCGCGCAAAGGAAACCGGTCACACTCCGCAAGACCTTCTGGCTCTCGTGGAGTTGGAGCGCTACCGCAACGGGCATTGCGACGGCCGCTATCTCTCCCGCATGCACTTCCTTGAAGAAGTCTTTGCCGACAACGAAGCGCGGGGCCTCTCTGTGAACCCCACCCGCGATCTCGGCTCTGAGCCGCTTCAGCGTCAGATTCGTGAAATGACATCCGCATGGAAAAGCTACCGCTACCTCCGCAACAACCCAGCCCTCCTCCCCGAGATGGCCCGCATCCAGGAGGATGTTTCCGCCCTGCCTGTCCGTCACATTCCAAAACACAAGGTCGCCTCGATCGAAAAATTCATCAAAACCGGCGACATCATCGCCATCACCTGCCGCTCAAATTGCGCCTACACCTCCCATGTCGGCATCGCCGTCCGCAAGGCCGATGGCACGCACTTCATGCACGCCACATCCAATCGCGACAAGGGCCGCAAAGTCATCTTGGACTCCCGCATCTCCGACTACCTCCAGCGCTCCGATGAAAACTTCGGCATCATCATCTACCGCCCCCTTGAACTCGCCGTCCCGCTGGCAAAGCCCTCGGCAAGCCCCTGAGATACCCCCTAAGCTTTTATCGAGTGCGGGCGAAGCTATTTCATAGAGTCCCTTGCCCTTGTCCGCATTGAGAGAACAAATCTATTGCAACCAGCGCCGCGTTACCTCTATTATATTCCCTTTCCTTCAAGGAGCCTTAGCTCAATTGGTCAGAGCGCTGCCCTGTCACGGCAGAGGTTGCGGGTTCGAGCCCCGTAGGCTCCGCATTATTTTTTTTGCGGTTTCTCCCTCTTTCAAGTCTTTGATCGGTCGCTCTGCAGGAATGTTGCTGAAAAGCAAAGATTCTCAGCCGTCATCGAAAGTGAAGAAATAAACCCACGCACCGCATGAAACCTCTCTCCCGAAAAGCGGATTACCTGCACCAGATTCCTCGGGGTAGGAGTCTCGCTTTTCTCCCTCTCATAATGACACTCCTCTGTCACACGGTATTGGCTGATCCACTCGATGTATACCGGTATAAAAACCGCTTGATTATCATCTCGCTTCCACAAACAGCGGCTGCCGAAAAGGTGAACGCGCTGCTTGCATGGAATCGTGAGGAAATCGAAGAGCGCCACTTGAAATTCATCGACATCTCGGAGGGTGAGAAAAAAATTTCCACTGCTGTGCGATTCAATCCCACTCAGACCGAGGCTGTGCGGAGACAGCTTCGTATCGGCGCGGGTGACACGCTCCCAACATTTATTTTGATTGGCAAAGACGGTGGCGAGGCGGCGCGCTGCTCCGGCACATTGGAACTCAAGAAATGGTTTGCTCTCATCGATGAAATGCCGATGCGACGCGCAGAGATGCTGAAGCAAAAAAATCAGCCCGCCGAGTCGCCACAAGACTGATGCCGAGGCGCTCCCCGCGTATGTTGGCGTAAAAAATGGGACCGCTATGGAAAATCTGTCCGCTACCGCAGCGATGCCTGCCGACGGGACAACACTGTGCCTAAGAAATCCTCTGCAAGGTTGAGACATCCTGACTTTTACCCATCGTCTTGCTAATGTCGGAGAAACTGGAGGATCCCCATTTTGCCTCCAAAACTATGACCCTAAATTCGGCAGTTGGGATTGGTAAACTGGGTTTAAAAAGCTGAAATCTAAAGCGAAGCAGATAAGAACCTTCTATCCCAAATGGTGAACAGCGGAGCAGTTGGATTACCTTCAAAAATAGGCCCTTTCATTCAAAATTGCCCCTTCAACTGCCGGATTTAGGATGACCATTTGAAAGTCAACAGCGATCCGTGAGCAATGGGATTTCTTTAACCACGAAGAGGACGAGTTTCTACGAATGGTATCGGGCAAGATGGGTTAGACAATTTTTGAGCACTTACATACGCGACCAGGCGCTGGGCGGCCACTCGGTAGACTGCCGCAAGGCAGCCCGAAGGGTGTAGCGAAGCGAAATCAACTGGAAACGAGCGAATCAAATAAACACTGATCGGGACGGAGGTGCAGCGGTGGCGTGGAAAGCTCACCGATGCGGAATAAAATGGTCTCGGGGGGCGGGCGCGCTCCCCGAGACCATGGCGCTGTCGCGCCTTTGGCCAAGCGGGGATGAGCGGCTTCGCCGGAGATTTTGATGGCCGGTAGAATTCGCAATCCTTCTCGAAATTTGTGGTTCAAATTTTTACCGCTTCGCCATCCGTGCTGGTCAAACTCATTCGATTTCCTGGCGAGTTGGGCCGTCTAAGGTTACGAATTTGTCACACGGCTTGCTTTGCATTTTGAATTTCTCAGGGATAAATGTTGGGGTGCACTTGGTGTGAGAATCGGTGCAGAAGGGCAGGTGGGGGCCATCGCTCCCGCCTGTTCCACTATCCATCCCTGCCATTCTGTATCCGCCACTCTTCCGAACCCTGCTTGGTTAGTGCCAGTGTGTTTGGCCTGAATTTCTATCTCGGGTTCTGTGTGACAAGATCGTAACATTACGCCGATTGCCGAGTGGGTTTCCGACTGCTGGTTTAGTGCGCTCAATGATTCGGAGTTCTCACACCATCCGCTTCAGACGCTTGATAATTCATGGAGTTTTAGGCGTTTGCCTTGCCCTGTCCGGCCACCTCACCGCGCAGGAGGCAAATCTTTTGCTCGATGAGGAACCTCCGCCAGTCGTCGATCCCGAGCCTCCTCAGACCTTTGCCATCCGCGAATTCCGCGTGGTGGGCGCCAAGACACTTCCGGTTGGAGCGGTGGACAAGGCGCTTTACAGCCACACTGGGCCGAGCCGCACACCAGAGGATGTGGAAAATGCTCGCGCTTCGCTGGAGAAAGCCTACCACGACGAAGGCTACCAGACCGTTTCTGTCTCAGTGCCCCCCCAGGGAGTGAATACTGGCGTGATTGTGCTACAGGTCACGGAAGCGACTGTAGGTCGCTTGCGCGTGAAAGGTTCTCGGTTTTTCGACATCGAGAGGATCAAAAGGATGGCCCCGGCGCTCGCGGAGGGCACCGTGCCGAATTTCAACGATGTGCAGCGCGACATCATCGGCCTCAATCAAACGGCGGACCTTCAAGTCACCCCCTCACTGAGTATGGGAAAAACTCCGGGAACCGTCGATGTGGAGCTAACGGTAAAGGACAAGTTTCCCCTGCATGGCAGCTTGGAATTGAACAACCGCTACAGCGCGAATACGACGCCCCTGCGCCTCGATGCCTCGGTGCGCTACGACAATCTGTGGCAGATGGGACACACTATCGGCGCAGGCTTCCAGATCGCTCCACAGCGCCCGAGCGACGCGCTCATTTTCTCCGGTTACTACATCGCACGCACGCCATCCATCGACTGGGTCGCACTGATGGTCCAAGCCACGCGCCAGAACAGCGAGGTTTCCACACTCGGAGGCACCGACTCGCTTGGAAACGGCGAAATCTACGGCGGACGATTCCTTTTCAACCTCCCCTCCAAGACCGGATTCTACCACTCGGCCAGTATGGGTATCGACTACAAGGACTTCGCGCAGGATCTCGTCGTGGGCAACCAGACGATTTCCAGCCCGCTTACTTACTGGCCGTTCTCGATCAATTATAATGCCAGCTCGATCGGCAAACACTACGAGACCGAGTTCGGCGCGGGCGTGACCTTCTCCTTCCGAGGAACCGGAACACAGGAGGCGATTGATTTCGACAACAGACGCTACAATGCGAACGCGAACTTTTTCTACCTGCGAGGCAATCTGGCCCACACGCAGAAGCTGCCATGGGATTTCCAACTCTTCGGCGAGGTGCATGGCCAAGGGACGGCAAATCCCCTTGTGGACACCGAGCAATACAGCCTCGGCGGGCAATCCACCGTGCGTGGATATCTCGAATCCGTCGTCACGGGGGACAACGCCATCGGCGGCACGCTGGAGTTCCGCACACCCTCCCTCCTTGGCTGGCTACCTAAAGGCAATGAGTGGCGCTTTTTCGTCTTCATCGACGCCGGCTACGCCATGCTTAACGATCCTCTCCCCGAGCAGACTTCGACATTCAACCTCTGGAGCTACGGTGTGGGAACCACCATTCGCCTCGCTGACCACATCAACGGCGATTTTTTTATCGGCATCCCGCAGGTCACCCAGTCCCCCTCCGAAGCCTATCAACCTCTCTTTTCCTTCAGCATCTCCGCAGAACTCTAACCGCACGATATGAAAACAAACGCATTCATCCGAACAGCCCTTCTCGCCGCCACGGTCCTTGTTTCCGTCACAGCGAACTCCCACGCCTGGTGGAACAAAGACTGGACCGCCCGCAGACCCATCACGATCGACACCACGAAAGATGGCTTTGAGATCACCGATCCCGTAGGCACTGCCACAGTCCTCCTGCGACTCCACCAGGGAAACTTCGATTTCTCGACCGCCAAGGAGGACGGCACAGACATCCGCTTTGTCACCGAGGATGACAAGACACCCCTCGAATCCCGCGTGGAAAAATGGGACGCCCTCATGAACGAAGGCTTCGTCTGGGTCAAAGTCCCCGACATCAAGCCCGGCGCACAAACCAAAATCTGGCTCTACAGCGGCAACCCCGAAATCACCGCCGAGGACGCCGCAGACCCGCTCGCCGCGCACGATGCCGACACCATTCTCGCCTACAACTTCACCGCCGCGACACCCAAGGACGCGACAAAAAACGCCAACAACGCAACCTCCGGCGGAACGCTCTCCGAAGGCGCCCTCATCGGCCCCGGTATGCGCCTCCTCGGCAACACAGCCGCCAAGATTCCCGGCTCAGAAACCCTCCGCGCCGATGCCGGCCAGCCCTTCACCCTTTCGACATGGTTGAAACAATCCACCCTCAACGAAAAAGGCGTCCTCTTCGATTGGGGTGACGACTCCGCCCGTTTCCAAGTCGTTTTCCAAGCCGGCGCACCTGTTGTTACCATCACCTCCGCTTCAGGCACTTCCAAATCCACACCCGCCGACCCCGTCGCGCCCAATGTCTGGAAACACATAGCTGTGGTTTCTGACGGCTCAAGCACGAAACTCTTTGTCGACGGCAAGGAATATTCCTCTCTCGCAACTGGTCTGCCAGCCATCGTCGGCGAGGCCACACTCGGTGCGGATGCCAATGGCAAAAACGGCCTCGTCGGCGAGATCGACGAGTTCAGCCTCTCGAAAACCGCCCGCCCCGCAGGCTGGATTCAACTCGCTTACACCGGTCAGGCCGGAAATGACGCCAGTAACAAACTTGTCGTCCTCGGCGAGGGAGAAGGCGGAGAAGCCGCCAGCCACGGCGGAGCCATGGAGCATGTCATGCTCTTCGGCGACATCGCCAAGAACATGATGTTCGACGGCTGGATCGCCATCGGCGTGTGCGTGATCATGATGTTCGCCGGATGGACCGTTGCCGTCGTCAAATTCATCAACCTCGGAAAAATCAAAAAAGGCAATGAGGAGTTCCAACGCCTCTGGAAAGATGTCGCCACCGACCTCACGGCAATGGATCTCGACAACCCCGAATCCTCAAAAACTTTCGGCGGCAAAATCGGGAAAAAAGGCCTCACACTCCTTGCCGACTCGCCCCTCTACCATATCTACCATGTCGGCTCGGAGGAAATCCGCCACCGCCTCGGCTTCGGAAAAAACAAGGGCCAAGGCCTCTCCGCCCGCTCGATCCAAGCCATCCGTGCCTCGTTGGATGCCGCCCTCGTGCACGAGCAGCACCGCTTGGGCAACGGCCTCGTTTACCTCACCACCAGCATCGCAGGCGGACCCTATGTCGGTCTGCTCGGAACGGTTGTGGGTGTTATGATCACCTTCGCCATCATCGCCAAATCCGGCGAGGTGGATGTCAACTCGATCGCGCCCGGTATCGCCAGCGCGCTCCTCGCCACCACAGTCGGCCTCCTCGTCGCGATTCCCGCGCTCTTCATGTATAGCTTCTTAAATGGCAGCATCAAAAACGCCGTTTCCGCGATGCAGGTCTTCATCGACGAGTTCGTTGCCAAAATCGCCGAATTCTACCCCACACCCGGGGACACATTCCTCACCGTCCCGATTCGCCAAATCCGCACTCCGGAGGAGGCCGCCCGCCACGAGGAAACCAAGGGTGATGAAAATGCCGCCATCATGGACAACCTCATCAAACACAAATAACCCACCATGGACGCCGGCGACGACAAATCCTACGACGACATCAATGTGACCCCGATGGTAGACCTCTACCTCGTGCTCTTGCTGATTTTTATCATCATGACCACAGCCGGAGTCCAAGGCGTGAAAGTTGATCTCCCTAAAGGCAGCAAGGCCCCCGCCCTCGGAGGCCCCAAAGGCAAATCCGTCACAGTCAACAACGAAGGCAAGCTCTTCCTCGACACCGTGCCCGTGACCATCGCCGAGCTCGAAGCCAAGCTCAGCGAACACAAGTCCAAAGTTCCCGAGTTCCCTGTCGTCGTCCGCGGCGACCGTGCCACCCAATACATGATGGTCATGGATGTTCTCGATGTCCTCGGTCGCCTCGACATCAAGCAAATCGGCCTCGCCACCCAAGGGCCAAAGTAATTTAGAACCATGCCCGACGAAGAAGAAGACGAGCCGAGTTTCTTTGCGAAGCACAAAATCAAGATCATCCTTGGTGGCGTTCTCGTCGTCGCGTTGGGCGTGTATTTCATGGGCGCGCCGAAGTCGGCTCCCAAGAAAAAATCCTCCAGCATGGTGATGATTTCCCTGCCGCCACCTCCGCCACCACCTCCCCCGCCACCACCTCCGCCACCCAAGGAGCAACCGCCCGAACCAGAAACGGTGAAGGAGGAAAAATTTACACCCGAGGAAGCTCCCGAGCCCGAACCCCAAGCCGCACCCGAACCCGCCCCCATGGGCACAAACATCGAGGGCAACAGCCCAGACGCTTTCGGCCTCGCCAAGGGCGGAGGAGGAGGCATGATCGGCGGCACGGGCACCGGAAAAGGCGGCAAGGGCTCGAAATTCGGTGGCTATGCCTCCCAAGTCCAAGGCTCCGTCGTTCAGGCCCTCCGCAACCACAAAAAAACCAAATCCGCCGCCCTCAATGTGACCGCCCGGGTTTGGCTCGATGCCACCGGACGCGTGACCCGCGCCACCATCTCCGGTTCCTCCGGCGACCCCGCCACCGACGCCGCCCTCCGCAACGAAATTCTCACCGGTCTGCAAATGCAGGCACCCCCGCCGGAAGGCATGCCGATGCCCATCGTCATGCGACTCAAAGCCACTCGACCCAACTGATCCCATGAGCCTGCACACCACCCTTCGCCATCTCTCCATCGCCACCCTGCTCATCGCCAGAGTCCCACTGAGCGCGCAGGACTACACGGTCAATGAACCCGAAAAAAACAAGATCGTCATCGACTACGCGCAGGGCACCCCCCCTGACTCAGGCCAGTGGAATTCCCTCTATAAAAAAACACAACCCGCTCCCGCAGTCTCCCCAGCTTCAGCTCAAGAAACGCCGGTAGCCACTCCCACCCCCGCTCCGACCCCGGAGCCAACGCCCACTCCCGAAAGCACTCCCACACCCGCACCAGTGGCTCCCGCACCAAAACTGGAAACCGAGCCTCTGAAGCCCACTCCGCTCGTTGACCAAACAGTTGCCATTTCCTTATCAGGGCCGATGGATGTAGCACCCGCCACAACGCCTGAACCCCAGCCCACGCCGACTCCACAACCTTCGCCGACACCTGAAAGTCCGGCCCCCACTCCCGAGCCGACTCCAACTTCGCCCCCCGAGCTCAAGCCGATCAAATCGGCCAGCCAAGAATCCCAATCGAACGCCGCGCCACTTCCCATTGTCGAATCCCCGCTTCCTTCATCGCCATCCGCAGCGTCCACGCCGACCGGAAATGTCACCATTAACCTCATCCAAAAACTCGTGAAACGCGGCATCCTCACCCAAGAGGAAGCCAACGAAATGATCCGTCAGGCAGAAGCTGAAGCCGAGGCCGTCCGTGCCCAGAGCCAGACCGATATGGTCGCCATCGCCCAGGCCGCCGCCGTGCAGATTGTCGCCACCTCAGCTCCCGCAGGTTCCGACCTCCCACCCACCTCGCCGGATGACATCCGTGTCACCCACATTCCACAGCCGGTGAAGGACGCGATCAAAGAAGAGATCAAGCTGGAACTTGCCACCAATCGCACTTCCCGCGAGATCTCCAATTCCCTGCGCCTCCCAAAGTGGGTTGAGAACGGCAAGGCCGCCTTCGACCTCCGCGTGCGCTACGCCGGCACCTTCTTCCCGACCGGCAACGACGACACCGGGGCCTTCCCGAATTTCAATGCCATTAACACCGGCGCTCCCTACGATTTCAACGGCAACCAGTTCGCGCCACAGCTGAATGTGAACCAGAACCGCAACCAGTATCTCCTCCGCGCCCGCTTCGGCATGGACTTCGCCATGAGCGAGAACTTCTCCTCCGGCTTCCGCGTGGCCACCGGCAGCAACAACTCGCCCGTCTCCACCAACCAAGGCATGGGCGCCGCCAACTCCGCCACCCAAGGCCAAGGCGGCAACTTCAGCAAATACGCCATCTGGCTCGACCGCGCCTTCATGCGCTACGACTTCAATGTCACCGAGGCCATCAAGACCACCGCATGGGCCGGCCGATTCGAGAATCCGTTCTTCAGCACCCGCCTCATCTGGGATGACGACCTCGGCTTCGACGGTGCCGCCCTCACCACCAAGGCGAACATCACCGAGAACTTCGCCCTCTTCGGCACCGGCGGCGCGTTCGTGGTTTACAACACCGACTTCAACTTCTCCTCCAACCAACCCGCAAAATTCGCCAGCTACGACAAATACATGTTTGGCGGCCAAGCCGGCTTCGAGTGGAAAATCGGCGACGACCTGAAATGGAAGACCGCCGTTGCCCTTTACTCCTTCTACAATATCGAGGGTCAACTCTCGACCCCCTACACTCCCCTCACCGCCAGCGACGCCAGCGACACGGACAACAGCCGTCCCTCCTTCGCCCAAAAAGGAAACACCTACATGGCCATCCGCGACATCGTTCCCGATGCCAGCAACGACTACGGCGCGATCAACCAATGGCAATACTACGGTCTTGCCACGAAGTTCACTGAACTCGCCCTCACATCCCAGATCGACTACGACGGCTTCGAACCCGTCCGCGTTTCCCTCGTGGGCGAATATGTGCAGAACCTTGCTTTCAACGAAACCGACATCAACGAAATCGCCGTTAACAATCGCAGCGCACTCGATGAAAACGAACTCACCGACATCGGCCTCTTTGAAGGCAGCCCCTACGGCTGGTTCGTCGATCTCCGCGTTGGCACACCCGCCCTTGCCAAGCGCTGGGACTGGCAAATCCATGTCGGCTACCGCTGGATCGGCTCCGACTCCGTCGTCGACGGCTTTAACGACTCCGACTTCGGCGGCGGCGGAACGAACATGCAGGGCTTCACCGCCGGCGGCTTCCTCTCCCTCTCCGAAAATGTCTACCTCGGCCTGCGCTGGATGGGCTCCGAAAGCATCACCGGCCCCCAATACGACACCAATATCTTCTACCTTGAGCTCAACTCCAAATTCTAAAGCCACATGAAAATCAAACCCTACGCCCTCCTGGCCGCAGCCGCCGTCCTTCTCGCGCCCGCCCTCCTCGCAGCCGACGAAGACCCCACCGCAAAGTTCCGCGAAGCCCTGAAGGATTCCATGCTCAAGCTACGCGCCGTCCAAACCGACCTCGCGAATGCCCAAGCCGCCCAATACGCCGCCGAGGCCAAAGCGACCGAACTTACCGCGAAAACCGAGTCCCTCAACAAGGAACTCGCCAACGAGCGCAACACCTCCACCAACATGATCGCCGATCTCAATAAAAAGATCGCCGACCGTGACAACTCGATCCTCGAGCTCAACGCCGCCCTCGCCAAATGGAAAAAATCCTACGGCGAAGTCGCCAAACTCGCCTCCAAACGCGAAGGCCAACGCGCCACACTCGACACCAAACGCATCGAACTCGAACGCAAAGTCCAAGAGGAACAGGCCAAAAACATCGAAATGTATCAAGCCGGCATGGAAATCCTCGACCGCTACGAAAAATTCGGCCTCGGCGACGCCATCCTCGCCCGCGAACCCTTCACTGCCGCCAAACGCGTCAAATTCCAAAACCTCGTCCAAGACCTCTCCGACAAACTCACCGACGCCCGCATCCCCGCCGACGCGGTCAAGAAGTAAAAAGGATGAAGTCAGAAGGACGAAAATCCCTTCGCCATCCTGTCACTCCTGAAGATCCTGTCATCCTGTCAAAAAATTCTGAAACTCTGTTAATCGACTCGCTCCCGCTCACCCTACGGGCTGCCCTTGGCAGTCTTTCTCCGCTACGCTCCGATTCTGTCAAAAAATCCAAAAAATACCACCGAACCTCACCGACTCCCGCCCCACTCATCACCACTTAAAACTTAATTGATTCCGCTACGCTTCACCCTTCGGGCTGCCTTCGGCAGTCTTTCTCCGCTTCGCTCCGATTCTTAAAACTCACACGCCATGCCACTCCTGAAAATCCTGTCACCCTGTCTAAACTCCCTCAAATTCTGTAAATTCTGTTAATTCTGTCAAAAAAATGATCCCAAAGCCCACCACCCTCGCCTTCCTCGCCACCGCTGCACTCACCCTCACGGCCCACGCAGCCGACTCCGTCATAGCCCGCGCCGGTGACCGCGACATCACCGTCGCGCAAATACAGCCCTACCTTGCCAGCCTCAGCGAAGCCGACCGCGCCGCACTCACGCAAAACCCCGCCGCCCTCAGCCAAGCGGTCCGCACCCTCATTCTCCAGCAGGTCCTCCTCAAAGAAGCCAGCAACGCAGACTGGGACGACAAGCCAGACACCCAAGCCCTCCTCGCCCGCGTGCGCGACGCAGCCATCGCCGAGAGCTACCTCGAATCCGTCACCAAAGTCCCGGCCGACTTTCCCTCGGATGCCGAAGTCAAGGAAGTCTACGACACCCGCAAAGCCGAGCTCACCCTCCCCAAGCAATACCGCCTCGCCCAAATCTTCATCGCCAACGGCACCGACCCCGCAAAAGCCAAGGCCAAAGCCGACGCCCTCGCAAAACAGGTGAAATCCGGCGACTTCGCCGCCCTCGCCAAAACCAACAGCGACGAACCCCGTAGTGCCGCCAACGGAGGCGAGATCGGGCTCCTCCCCGAGGAATCCATTCAGCCTGCCATCCGCAAAGCCCTCACCGGCCTCGCCAAAGGCACCACCGCCGGCCCCATCGAGCTCGGCGATGGACTCTACTTCGTCAAAATCCTCGACATCCAGGAACCCCGCACCGCCACCCTCGACGAGATCAAACCCCAAATCATCCGCGCCCTCCGCACCGAACGCCAGAACCTAAACCGCCAAGCCTACCTCCAACGCCTCCAAGCCCAAGCCCCCATCACCCTCGACGAAATCGCCTTACCCGCCCTCCTCAAATCCGACGACAAAAAATAAAATTGCAAGTCACAATTCTGTCACGCAACAAACCCTTAACCCACCACCCAATCCCGCCGAACTTAGATTGCCACACCATAGAATTATTAACCACGGAGGACACAGAAAGCACAGAGAAAGAATACGGGTTTTAACTCTAGAAAAGCGGCAGCAAAGACATGAACCTTACCCATCCTGCCCATCCTGCCAAAAAATTCTGAAATTGACTCGCTTCCACTCACCCTACGGGCTGCCCTTGGCAGTCTTTCTCCGCTACGCTCCGATTCTGTCAAAAAAATGATCCTAAAACCCGAATCTTCCCCATCCTGTCACTCCTGACTCGTCCCGCCGGAGTTGCTCTTCCGTAGGCGGATCATCCTGTCAAAACTCCCTAAAATTCTGTCAATTCTGTTAATTCTGTCAAAAAATCCTGGAAACCACCGCCGCACCTCACCAACTCCCGCTCCACCCATAGCCACTTAAAACTTAAGTCTTAAAACTTAAAACTAACCACCCATGCTGAAAACCGGCCACCGCACCAAATACCACCTCCGCGCCTTCGAGTTCCTCGCAGCGCGTCGGCGTTCGCGTGCCGTTCTCACATGCACCCTCCTCGCCTCCTTCCTCGCCACGATGCCCACCGTCGGACTCCAAGCCGGCGACATCCTCCGAGGCGGAGCCAGCGCCGGCAACGCCAAGCGAAACTCCGAAGCCCGCGCCAACGCCGGTGCCGCCGCAGCCCAAGCCGCCAAAGTCCGCGCCCAAGACCGCCTCGCCCGCACAACCAAGGCGGTCAACGACATGCGCGCCCTCCAAGCCTCCGCCCGCGCCGCCGCAGGAGCCAATTCCATCCCTAACGGCCTCACGGATGGCGGCCTGAAAGTCCTCACAGGCGCCAACGCGAAATGGGAAGGTGCCAATGTCGCGACCGCCACCGGCAACACCGTCGGCATCAAGCAAACCGCCTCCCAAGCCCTCCTGCACTGGGAAACCTTCAATGTCGGCAGCCAAACCACCGTCAATTTCGACCAATCCGCCGGCGGAGCCGACTCCGGCAAATGGATCGCCTTCAACAAAGTATTCGACCCCACCGCCAAACCCTCCGAAATCCGAGGCAAAA
>Ga0247834_1003619_pt1 | contig 20799 bp, 33 predicted proteins | sample LaCruzMarch2015__8_FD_187118 | JGI IMG/M metagenome (GOLD analysis project Ga0247834, IMG submission 187118) | Freshwater microbial communities from meromictic Lake La Cruz, Castile-La Mancha, Spain - LaCruzMarch2015_12m | ecosystem: Environmental > Aquatic > Freshwater > Lake | place: Spain...
TGTGTATATAACCGCTAGGTTCCATCGACTGACATTTGGGGGGTCGGGGTGGCGCGGGGTCGGTCGGCGCGAGAGCGTCAAGGGGTGGGGGGCCGGACAAGGTGACGGCGTGTCAGCGAGTCCACAGTGGCGGCTCGGTGAACCTCCCAAAAAATCCCACGGTTTCCTGCGATTCGGTACTATTCACATACCGGCTGTGTTCGCAGGCGGGGCGACAAGCGTGACGCTATCACGCGGAGGTTATCCAATGGATACGAATCAAGTACCGGCTCAGGCCGGCGAGTTGTTGGCGGCTGACGCGGATGCGTTCAGCTTGTTGTGGACCGTTGATTTGCGCGACATGGCGCAAGAGGCCGCGCTCGGTATGTTCGATGCTGAACAGTATCGGGCGGACGCGGGTAAAGCTGATCTACAAACCTATTCGATGGTTACGGCGCTTCTGGCGTCACAGTCGCCTACGAAAGTCGGCGGGCGCGCTCTGGAGTTTCACGAGCAGGTGCAGATGGTGACGTGGGGCTGGTATTCATCGGTGCGCGTGATGGTACTCGATGCGTACAAGGCCAAGCGGCCGGGCCTGAAAGATAACTCGTATGACCAGGCCTGGTCGCGGGTTGTTACTCTGGTCGACCATGTGCTGAAGGGCGGGTTCAAAGCTCCCATCTCGGACAATCCGGAAGCAATTCGCAAAGCTTCGGAGCGCGCAGCAGCAAAAGCCAAGCGTGAGCAGGCGCAGCAAGAGTTGCTGGCAGCGTTCGATGGCAAGTCTCAAGCTGACCTGCAAGCCAGTCTGAAGGCCGCATACACTAGGGCTGGCACGGGCGATGCAAATGCTGACAAAGAAATCGACCGTATTAAGTCGGTGTTGAAGGTTCGCAGCGACACGGCGGCGGCTGAGGCGGCTGAGGCGGTCTCGGAGCGGTGGAAACGCATCCTTGTGTATAGCAAGCGTAAGGTTGACGGCGAGGATAACTCGCTGTTCGTGTCTGACATCCGAGTGCTCGATGCGGTGCTTGAGGTGTTACAGTCAGAGTAACAAGTAGCAGGTCTGGATTCTCTGATTCTCCGCTGTCCCTTGCCTCGCCTTCGGGCGGGGCTTTTTTTTGTCCATCGCGCGCCAGCAGGCGAGCGCAGCGAGCGGGTGGCGCAGCGTCATGGTTTCGGCCCGCCTGCGGGCTTCCGTCAGGCCTTCGGCCTGACCAGTTCCCTAAAACCTACGCGGTAGCATCCGACTGACACATGGAAGGCGGGGAGAGGGCTCGGTGTCAGGTTGGACAAACCGGTTGGACAAACTGACATTGCGTCATAAAGTCCGGCCTTTGGGGGCTAAACACAATATCTTGTGTTGTTGAATGTACGCTTGTACCAAGCGTACATTATGTATGTGGGTTTTGTCAATACCCGGCAGCATTGTTCCAAATGTTCCTATATTGTTCCGTCGTGTCAGCTCTGCAAGTGCTTGATTATGCAGCAATGTTCTTTTGTTCCTAATGTTCCGCCCCAAAACAGTCTGTCAGGATTTTTTTCTGAGACAGTTCGGGTCAGTCGGCAAGTGTAGGCATGGGGCAAAAATAAATTCATATAAAAGTAAAAAGTAAAGGAACAAAAGAACATTACGCTGGAACCCGCATGGTTGCTGGGTTTGTTTTGTTCCAAGGCCTCGGAACATTATGGAACATTACGGAACAATACCCCAACTGACACGAACTTTCCCCCCTTTTCCCCCTATTGTTCTTTTGTTCCTATTGTTCCGTTGTTATATCCTGTCAAGGTGACACATCGTCACAGCCCCTATTGTTCCATTGTTCCTATTGTTCCGTTGGGAATACCTGTTAAGGTGACACATCCTCACACACAGCCACCTCGCACCCAAAAAACCGGACACATTGCCTCTAGACCGGACACCATGTTGCGTTGTGTTACGATGTGTGAGATAATAAGAGAGTGGTCAGGCAACTCAAATTTTTCACCTGGACAATCTGACATCCAGTCACTTTGTCCACCCACTTGGAGGGTTTTTTATGGACGCACAATGCACATACTGCGGCGAATTTGTGGGCCGCGAGCGGTGGGAGCTGGGCTACTACCTCTGTCTTTCATGCGGGGAACAGCACGCCAAAGAGCAACGCAAGCACTGGTGCGTGGCCCCGATGCACAAATCCAACTACCTGCTAATCACCGACCCTGCCGACCTGCGCGGCCTCAACAACAAGGGGGGATTCCACAGATGAGTAAACGTAGGGAGTACCAAATACCAGACCTGCCCATCTTCCGCGAGGAAAAGCGGGTAACTATCAACGAGATATTACGGAGGAAAGCACGCATCGAGGAAAACCGAAAGCGTTACATCAGCGCACGCATGTGCAAAAACAAGTACCTAATCATCCTCGGTGCTGACACCGAGGGCCAACAGGGAGAGACCAAATGAGCTACAACCAAATCGAGAGTCCGTTCGCACCGGACCTCACAGACCTCGACCCATCGGACACTCTGACTGACAGTCAGGATGTCCTAAACATGGAAATCCAAAACAACAAAGCGCGGGTAGCCAACCACCGAACAAGAAACCTGCTAGCCAGCCACCGCACTACCATCCAACAGGCTGTCGAGTACATCAAGCGCACCAAGCAAGTCATCAACGCTCTGCACGAACACATCGACCTGCTAAACCAAAAAGACCGCTTGCAACGCGACCTGCTCAAGCACTGCCTGACACAACTTGAGAATCCGAAGCCACGGAACCAAGAACTCATCATCAACGCTATCAAGCAGCACTTGGGAGAGAAAGAATGAACACCAGCACCGTGTCTCAGACGCGCAACCCCGAGAACATCAACGTCACGCTTACGCTTACGCTTACCTATGCAGATATGGCGACGGTGGAGTTTGCACTTGTTGATTTCTTGGAGGACGCCAGAAGCAAGGTAACCGCACTTCAACAGAAGGAGGGGGAGCGAGACCAAGATAGGGCGGCGCTGATTCGCATCTATCAGAACCGCATAAAGAAGGCTAACTATTTGTTGGGTGAAGTCGGTGCCACGCTTGCGATGGCTGCTGACGCATACATGGTTGAATGAGGAGAGTGAGATGGAAAAGCACATGGAGAACCGAGTGAAGTTGTTGGATGCGGTAAAGCCCTCGAAAAAGACATGGAGGAAGTGGGCTAAGACGGCAGCCGAAATCATGACAACCCCCATCGCGGGGAGACTGCCGCAGGACAAACTGACACCGAGTCAGAACGTCCGTGACGAAGTGCCCCACAAGTCATACACCGATGCAATGGGTCGCAAGGCACACCGCTACGCGCTACTCAAGACTGCGCAGTCTGTGGGTGAGATTGATTGGAGGTTTACCGAGAACGACTGGACGGTGCTAAAAGCCGGTGACACCGGAGAGACGATGCTTGTGAGTATTCGCATGGCGATACCTAAGACCGAGTACGAGCGCATCAAGCGTCAGTACATCCGCGCACAGATGATGCGTACAGCCAAGGGGAAGAAGTGATGAAAGACTTCAAACCATTCAGCGAGTACCGCGACAAGGACTACCACATCCCACGCACAATGCGTGAGGCATACGGGTATAAGCCGGTGCTGTATGTGCAAACTGAGAAGCAAGGACTCTTTGCACGGTTCATGAGTTTCATATTAGGGAGCAAAGAACATGGCTAAGTCATACCACCCTGCCGGTATTTGGAATTTACATTTTGATACTTACGAGAAGGCACTTGAACACCACAACAGCGTCAAGCCGATACGTGGGAGTGCTCCCGAGTTACGCCCGATAGGTGTGAACCGTAGATACAAGCATTGTAAGATTTGCAAGGGTGACGACCGCATAGACGCGGTGCTATATGAAACTCCGGTAGTTAGTATCTTCAAGGATGGCCGGATCCAACTGAGAACAGGCAACTGGCTGACACCGTCAACGGCTAACTTCATGGATGCGGTGTTACCTGCCAAGTTTGGGATTATCACTCTGGACAGGCGCAGGATAATACTTTCGCAACGTGATTTCATCAACCAAGACTGGAACCGCTACGAGATACCATCAGGTGATGAAGGGCTAACACTCCAAGCAAACAAGGACTGGTCGAAAGCCACGCCGGTCAACGCTCCGGTGCATTTTGAGTATGTTGCCAACCGTAAGGTATTGAACCAGATACGCCAGCGGTTCAAGCCGTTCCTCGACTACCTCAAGGTAACGACAAGTATGTCGCGCGTGTTCACGTCCGATGAGATTATCGAGCACTTCCCCGAAGTGGCGAAGCGGTTTGTTGCTGAGTACATAGAGCGCAGAAGGTATGCGTACCCGTACCACGCGCATGGTGCTTGGATTATGCAGTCGGCTGTTACATCAGTAGTACCACCGCTAGTTAACAGATACGTAAACCCACAAACGAGACCAGAAATTATTAACGAGGTACTTTCTATGGCAGCGTCAGATGACCCTACGCTGTGGCGCAAACTGACACTACGCTTGTTGTTGAGGTCGGGGTTTGTTAATTGTATCGAGCATTTTAACGGGAGCGCACAACACGACTTGTTAAAGACGTTCGTTGGGGCGGAGTATCACCCCACACCACTGCTCTCTTGGATGGACTCACCACAGAATCTCCAAGAGAGGTTTACCGATATTCTTAAGATTGCATACGCAGATATATGTTTTGTACACAGGGAGGTGAAGCAGGGAATCATACCCAACAATAACAACAAGTTCTACATTGATACACACGCGCAACTTAAGGACAACCTGACATCCCGTCAGTATGTCTACATCTAACCAAACCAAGAGAGGATTAAAGATGAACCAGATTCATACGGAGCAAACCGTTTCCCTGCGTGATGCAGCCGACCTCGTCGTGTCGTGCGGAGCGGGTAACACCTTCCACCTTGTCGGTGAGCCAGGCGTAGGCAAGACCAGTATGCATCGCATCATCTCTGAGCGACTGGGCATGAAGGCTATCTACATCGACGTGCCTAACACAGAGTTGGGCGACCTTGGCATTCCGATGCCTGACCGCGAGACCAAGACCACCTCCCTCTACCCGAGTGAGCATTGGGGGTTCCACCTCGATGAGCCTCTGTGTGTCATGCTCGATGAGTTTACGAAAGGCGCTCCGGCAGTGAAGAATATGCTGCATCCGTTGCTTACCTACCCGCGCCGTATCGGTGGACTAGTGCTACACAAAGACTCTGTAGTGCTGACCGCTGGTAACTTGACGAGCGATGGCGTGGGTGACGTGATGGCAGCACACAGCCGAAACCGTCTGTCGGTACTCAATATCCGCAAGCCGAGTGCGGACGAGTGGATTGAGTGGGGTATGGAGCGCATCGCACCTGTGCTTCTCGCATGGGTGAAAGAGAACCCGCATTGTCTGGCTACCTACCTCGACGCATCGCAGGAAAACAATCACCTGATTTACAACCCGCGAGTCAACCAGAAGTCTTTTGTGTCGCCACGTTCCTTGGAACTAGCTAGCAATATCGTGAAAGCGCGTGATGGGTTCAGCGAAATTGCGCTCATGTCTGCGCTGCAGGGCACCATCGGGGGTACAGCCGCACACGAGCTGGCGGCGTTCATTTCCCTATCTGACTCGCTACCCATGAGGAAGGACATTCTGGAGCACCCTGAAACCGCCAAAGTTCCGACTGACCCTGCAGCACTTTGCATCCTCGCGTTCGGCGCGGTGCAGTGGGTTGACCGTACCAACATCAGCAAGTGGTTCGTGTACATGAAGCGAGCACCGAAAGAGTTGCAGTCTATCTTCTGCCTGACTGCAGCCAAGAACGAAGATAAGAAGAAGATTCTTTTTACCAGTCAACCGTTTATCGACTGGGCGCGTGAAAACCAATATCTGTTCTAAGGAGATAGAGATGACCGAAGATGAAATCAGAGACCTTCTCAAGAAGATAGAAAATGCACCCGAAATGTCCGACGAGGACGCCAACCTCATGAATAGGTGGGGGAGTGCCTTTGCGTCTTTATTGGAGGAAGCCGATAAAGATATCGGCATGGGTGGGGTGATGCTGCTGCTGAGTAAGGCGTTCGTCACTATGGCTATATTGCATGGTGTACCAATGGATAGGTTACAGGTGGGGGTAGCCCTATCGTACACACTTATCAAACAGACCCTCGATGAAGAGGACAACCTGACATCCAGTCACAATGTCCACTAGGAGACAAGAATGAAATTGACCGCAGAGCAAAAAATCGAGAGAGCACACATCTCAATTTTGCAATCTCAGAAGTTCCGCTTCTTCTCAGGTATGACTATGGTAGGCAAGGTCTACGTCAGCGATGACGTTCCGACTGCGCGAACCAACGGTATTGATATCTGGTACGGACGTGAGTTTGTTGACTCGCTGAACCAGAAGCAGTTGTTGTTTCTTGTGCTGCACGAACTGTCGCACATTGCGTGGCGTCATCTATCCGTATGGAAGAACCTGTACGAGAAAGACCCGCTGCTTGCTAACGCTGCGTGTGACTTTGTTATCAACTTGCAACTGTTGGAGCAAGATCCAGAGGAAACTGAGATTCAGTTCCCGACTGACGCGGACGGTAACCGCGTGGGTCTGATTGACAAGAAGTATCGTGGCTGGGACTCCAAGCAAGTCTTTGATGATTTGATGCAGGAGTGCGAGAACGATGGTGAGGACGATGGTGATTGTGGCGGAGACGATGACGGGGGCAGAACCGGAGGTTATCCGAGTGACGATAAGAAACCCAAGAAGGGACGCACTCGCTCCGGTATTGGTAAGCAGCAGTTCGATGAGCATGACTGGGAAGGTGGCAAAGAACTCACCGAGAAGGAGAAGCGCGACCACGAGGGGCGCATCACCCGTGCCTTGCAGCAAGGTAAGCAATTGGTTGGCAAGATGGGTGGTGAGGTTGACCGCAACTTGCTAGACCTTGTGCAGCCGGAGGTAGACTGGCGTGATGTCCTACGCGATTGCGTCAAGAACGTGTGCAAGGGTAGTGGTGACTCATCGTGGCGCAGATTTAGTCGCCGCCACCTGGGTGCTGATATCTACCTGCCTCAAAACATTGAGCATCGAGTTGGTTGGGTGGTGGATGGCACGGACACTTCGAGTTCTATCGGCAACGAGATGCTATCCAAGTTCATGAGCGAGATTAAGTCTATCTGCAATGAGGTACATCCCGAAGGCTTACATCATCTGTATTGGGATACCCGAGTAGCGGGGCATGAGACTTATACCCCTGCCGAGTACGACCAGATTGATAAGGTAACTAAGCCGCGAGGTGGTGGCGGGACTAACCCGTCCTGTTTGCCGACGTACATCAAGCAGGAGATTACTGACAAAGGCCAACAGGTTGATGTCGTTGTTATTCTTACCGATGGGTACTTCTACGGTGAGGGCGACTGGTCGCAGGTGTCGTGTCCTGTCATCTGGTGTGTCGTGGGCAATCCGTCTTTCACCGCGCAGTCTGGCAAAACCATTCACATCAAGGAGTAATCATGTATCAAAGAAAGCCGAACCGAGTAGTAAAAAACGGTAGACTTACTGTCTCCCTGCCTGAGCACATCGTTGAATCCCTCAACGAGATTGGTGGGAAGATGGAAGCCGAAACAGGGGTAGCCATGTCGTATGCACAAATTGTGTGTGCGCTGGTACACAAATATAACAAGCAGGATGAAGAGTAGTTTTAATTCTGGACATCCTGACATATTGTCAGGATGTCCGATAACCAAGGAGATAAAAATGGATATCAGCATCGCATCGAGCGCCATGCTCGTGGACCTCAACATCAACTCGTGGACTGCCAACGTCACAGACCGTGGCATCTCTGACGAAATCAACGACACAAAGAACACCAAAGCGCGGGCGGCTAAAGTCACGAAGAATCTGTTCGCGGGCACTAGCCTGCTGTCTGACATCAACAAGTTCGATGCTCGCATTCGGCTCTGGCATCAGTCGCAAACCCTGCCGTGGGCTGACCGTGGTGCTAGGTTGCTAGCATCATCGGGGTTCTTTGAATACAAGCAGATGCTGTCCTACTACGAGGCGCAGCGGGGCGATATGGTGCAACGGTTCTACGACCAGTATGATGACTTGGTTAAGGAAGCCGAGAACGTGCTTGGTGATATGTGGATTGCGTCCGACTATCCTGACAAGAGCCAGATTCTGCACAACTTCAACTTCCGGTATTCGTTCTTGCCCGTGCCTACTTCAGGCGACTTCCGTGTGGACGTTGGCAACGAGGCGATGGAGGAACTCAAGAAGCAGTTCGATGAAGAAGTGGAAAGCCGAATCCGCAACGGGGTCGAAGATATCTATGGCCGTCTACGCGATAGCCTTGTCCACATGAGTACCAAACTGGAAGAAGATACCGCTCCTGGGCCCGACGGCAAACCCAAGAAGAAGCGTATTCATGACTCGATGATTACTAATGCACGCGACCTGTGTGATGTGTTGAAGCACCTCAACCTGACACAAGACCCCAAGTTGGAAGCGGCGCGCCGTAGATTCAACATGGTTGTTAACAGCGTGGACACCGAGGACTTGAAGCAGTCTGAGGAAGTTCGCAGCAAAGTTAAATCTGAGATTGACGACATTTTGTCGCAGTTTAATATCTAATTATCTGGGAGACCCACAATGGCTAAGATTGTCCTTGGTCGGGCAACGGGTGTGTTGCCCCCACTCATGTATGCAATCGACCGCATTATGAAGAAGCACCCCGACTACGAGTTTGTGGCGGACGCCCTCCTAGAGAGGCAAAAAGGCGATGAACCAAAGGAAGTATGGGTATGCAGCGTAGATGTCTATAGCGGCCCAGACCACCTTGGCGGAATATCGTTTGGTGTACACAAAGGCAAGGAGAACAAGGACGGAGAACACCCCGAGGCTTTCGGTATCTTCTCGCACAAAGTGCGGAAGCAGCGTGGAGACAGGGGAACCATCATTACGACTGACCCTGCAGCAGCAGTGCGTCATGCGCTTAAAGTGCTAGGTAAAAAGACTACCGCACATCTAGCGGAAGACCTTAGAAGTGACGTGTTTAATGGGTTGGGTGGGATTAGTTATTGGCACACATGCGCCCTGCGCGAGATGGTGAAATACAACAGTGATGAAGTAACAGTCAACTTCATTGAGCACAAATTGTTTGGCGCACCACTTGCTCTGCCAAAGACTTTTAGGTTTGAGGAGGAGAAAAAAGGTGCATACGAAGGGTGGCTTGCTGCCAAGCAAATGACCGCCGCTACCGAGAAAAATAGGGCGCCACGGGGCTACGCGGTTGAGTTCTTGCGAAATGACTATATACAGGTTCTAGACATTGAGAAACACAGATTGGCGAAAGCAAGTGGGGAATTAAACAAAGAGGATGCGGATTACTTGGTGTGCTACAAGTCGTTTGATGACCTGCCCAAGTATCTGCAAGACCGAATCGCCGTTCTTAAAATTGCAGCACACAAAGACCCAATATTCAATACAGGCGTAAGAACCACGGAGAAAAACGAACCGCTCCACAAGTTCTACATTGTCTCTGAGGCTGACATTGCAAGGCACCCGTATGAAGACACAACTACGGTATAGAGTGTGCGACGAGGATGGCACATTGCGTAGGTTTGCCACTAGAACTGAGGCTGTGTACTTCATCCGATGCAGAGAAGACTTGCGGGTCCTGGTGGATAAGAAGCGGCCCAAGGATAAACCCAAAGAACTAGATGTTGGTGAAGCGGTGTTTTAATTTCATTGGCGGAGATAGGAAACCTAGCAGATGCGAACTATCTCCGCAGTCAGCACTTTTAACCATGTGTGCTGACGCCCTCCCACCGTGAGTAGGACACGGAATCTGCTTTAGCCTACACGGGCCACCTTCGGGTGGCCTTTTTCATTTGGACAACCTGACATCCAGTCACAATGTCCGACCCCTCAAGCCACCTTCGGGTGGCTTTTTTATTGGGACAACCTGACACGCAGTCACAATGTCCGACCATAAAAAAATTTGATGGGAGGACGGCGGTAACAATAGGCGTTCCGAGTGTAAGATGGTGTCGTGTTCGTACTGCAGGGAGGTGAGTTGTCTACACCAGAAACCAAGGTAAAGAAAGCAGTGATTCATGTCCTCAATGCATACAACGCATATCACTTCTACCCCATGACGCATGGTATGGGTAGGTCAGGAGTACCAGACATAGTAGCCTGCTGTAACGGCAAGTTTGTCGGTATCGAGTGTAAGGCCGGATATAACCAAACTACAGAACTACAAAGACGAGAACTCCGAAACATACAGGAGGCTGGAGGATACTCTCTCGTTATACGAGAGAACAACATAGATGAACTAGAGACTTTACTTCAACATTTAAACAAAGGAATAAAACATGAGCCAACAAAGCCAACTTCAAAATCAAAACGGCGACATCTTCGACTATGCGATGCCCCTGTTAAAGATTGAGAAACTGGAACGCGATATCCACGATGCTTGCAACTTGAAGCAATATCAGAACGTTGGCGAGATGGTTAATGAATTGATTGTTAATGCTAGGCTCGTCCGTGCGTGGGCCAACCACCACCTAGACGTTGCAGCGTAGGGAACTGGTCAGACACTTCACGATAGCCTCTGGCACTTCACAGGAGAGTAACTTGAAAGTTCAAATAACAAAAAACAATTATTTGGGATCCAATGCAGTAGCCCTAACTGACAAAACATATATGTATTACTTAAAGTCTCAGCCGTGGGTTCCTCACTACACGGAGAAAGGTGTGTTTGTTGCGCCGGGCGGGATTCAGAAAAAAGAAATAGAGTTAGAAGTGCTAGGGGCCATCAAAAAAGAAGTATTTCTTTGGCCCCGCCATTGGATAAACGAAAAGATAAGGATGGTGCGATGAACTGGAAGGACCTTATTCAAGCAGTTGATGAGTGGGCCGAGAGCCGTGGCATATACAATGCATCCAACCCACAAGCGCAATTACTCAAGGCAGTATCTGAGATGGGTGAGTTGTGTGATGCAGAAGTTAAGGGGCTGGAGCTTGATGCTAAAGATGGGATTGGGGATGTACTTGTTTGCCTCATCATTTACTGCGGTATGAAAAACTTTGATTTGAAATCGTGTTTGTTGCTGGCATACGAAGAAATAAAAAACCGAAAAGGCCACATGTTGCAGGGTGGCGTGTTTATAAAGGAGAGTTGAGATGAGTGAAGATAACCTGAGCAAGTGGGACGGGCACGGTGAAGTTAAGCCCGAGGAAGAAGCGGAGTATCTGAAAGACTTTTGTGCATATCTGCGAGAACAGCAGACGCTTAGCGAACCGAAAATGAATGAAGATGGGATTATGACTTGCGAGATTGTGCCCGATGAAGTCGCTGCCTATGCAGCAGATGTGATTGAGGAGTTGTGGGGTAGGTTGCAGGGAGGGGAGAATTAAAAATGGACAGCAATAAAGTATTGGTGGAGTTGGAGTGGGAACAGATTGACGCAATTGTGAGGAACGAACTGCGTGACCATATTGAAATGATTCATAGGGAGTTGGCGGTGGGAGAGTATGTCCATCCAGACGATGAAGCCCACAAGCAAAAACTTCTACCCGCTTTGTATGTGGTCTACGAGCATTGGGCAGGGCAAGCAGAGACAAACAAACTCAAGGAATACATGGGACATGAAACTGGAACTGATTAAGTTTAATGAAGACACGGGCATATGCGAGTTGGACATTGATGAGGAAGGCAAGCAGATGCTGATAGAGAAAGGGTTCAACGCACTTCTTCGGGAAACTCTAAATAAATTGGAGGCCAGAAATGAACGAGAAACGCGAGAAGGCTTTTTATGATTGGTGGATGTTTAAAGCATCTGAAGATGGCAGGGCAACTCCTAGTGATATATGGGATGCAGCCTGTGATTGGATGCTCGATGAGGTACGATGGAGGGTAGAGCGTGCGTTCGAAAGGGAAGAAGATGCATCTAGAGATGGGTAAAGTCGAACTTGCTTTGTCAGCAGCACAAGCAGCAGAAGAAGTTGTAATTATTTGCTTTGATGCAATGGGCGAAATGAGCCTTCATTCAACAATAACCAAGGGACCAGATATTTTGTGGGCCTTAGAACTCTGCAAACAACAGATTCTAGAAATGGGACAGGTGGAGGACGCATGACTGACTTTATGCAGAAGCAGTTTGATATCAGCCAAGAGCTTATCCGGCTGATGAATCGAGAACACGAGCAGCGAAGCAAAATGCTTGAAATGTATGCCCAGCAACTAGAAGAGAAAGACCGTCAGATTGCTAAGCTTCGCTCAACTATTGAGGCACTAGAAGTCCTAGTAAAAAAATAATGGGGCCTTGAGGTGTACAAAAAGAGCAGGGAAGCAGGGCGAAGGCATTACGCTAATAACAAAGAAAAAGTAAAAGCGCAAATCCGTGCATACAAAGATCGGAAGCGTAAGGAGTGGAGAGAGTACAAAAGCACCCTATCTTGCACCCAATGCGGCGCTGCCCATCCCGCTATAATCGACTTCCACCACGTTGATAGAAACGACCCCGAGAAGAAGAAGGTCCATCAACTAGTGAAGGAAGGAAAGTATTCACAAGCACACGAAGAAATAAAGAAGTGCTTAATACTCTGCACAAATTGTCACAGGATTCTTCATTGGGAAGAGATGTACGGCAAACATGAAATGTAAATGTGGTGGTGAAACTAGAGTTATTGATGTTAGGTTGGTAGTAGATAAACTCAGGCGCAGGCGCTCGTGCATGGAATGTGGGGCAAGGTTCAACACCTTTGAAATCCACGAGGACGCCGTTAAAGAAATGCAAGCACCGTTGCCCGAGCCAAACGAAAGCTATAAAGAAACCCCCAAACCTAACAAAAATCCTATTTACGTATCAGAAAAAACCGTTGAGAAGATCAACGAAAAGAAAAAGAAGGCTCGACATTTGATCGAGGACATGAAGTATTGGGAAAAACAAGAAAATGATGACCTTTTCTGGAACGGAGATTACCAAGATGACTACAGCACCTACTGACACAGTAGACCATCCGGAGCATTACCAAAGCCCGTTTAAGATTGAATGTATTGATGCAATTGCTGCAGCAACGCACGGGCTAGAAGGGCTGGAAGCAGTGTGTGTTGGCAATTCGATTAAGTATTTGTGGCGGTGGAAACGCAAGGGCGGCGTTAATGACCTGCGTAAGAGTCGTTGGTACCTCGACAAACTTATCACCCACATCGAATCGGAAATTGCCAAAAATGATGAGCCTACTTGACAAAATTCTGTACAGATTATCCTGCGACCAAGTAAAGATTTTGCTAGATAGGATGGACACACATCCAGAGATGTTCAGCACAAGTAGGAATGGAGTGTGGGATAGTCATGAGATGACGTGGATGCAGGTAGCGATGCATGGGACATACAGGCCTCACGAGCGCTGGGCGATTGATAGAAAATTACATCGCCTAGCCCTTAAATACAGCCGCGAGCGTATCTTGGATGTGCTCTTAGACACGGACAACCTAAAATGCAAACCCTAGTTATAGACTTTGAGACTTACTATTCAAGAGATTTCTCATTGTCAAAACTGACAACAGAAGAATATGTAAGGTCTTCAAACTTTGAAGTAATCGGCGTGGGAGTTAAGATAAATGATGAAGAACCTCAATGGTTTTCTGGTACGTTTGAAGAAACAAAAACCTTTCTTGAAGGGTTTGATTGGGCTGAATCTATTGCTGTTGCCCACAATGCTATGTTTGATGGGGCTGTACTTACTTGGCGGTTTGGGCTTCGCCCTCGTATGTGGGTTGATACTCTTGCTATTGCTAGAGCCATAGACGGACTTGAGCAGGGTAACAGCCTTAAAAAGCTGGCTGAGCGGTATGGACTTGGTGTCAAGGGCACAGAAGTTTTGGACGCGCTTGGTAAACATCGCAAAGACTTTCTGGTAAGTGACCTGCAGCAGTACGGCGAGTACTGTAAAAATGATGTCGAACTGACATTCAAACTCTTAAACCATTACATATCACGGGTCTCTGAACAAGAACTTCAAGTTATCAGTATCACGACCAAGATGTTTTCGGAGCCGGTTCTTGAGTTAGATATTGAACTGCTAGAGCAGCACCTTGAGGCAGTGCGGGATAGAAAGTCGAAACTGCTAGAGGCAGCGGAAGCAGACCGCGAAACCCTCATGTCCAATGACAAGTTCGCTGAACTGTTGAAATCAATCGGCGTGGATCCTCCGCGTAAGATAAGTAATATCACAGGTAAGGAGACTTGGGCTTTCGCCAAGACGGACGAAGGGTTCAAAGCGCTGCTAGAGCACGAAGACGAAACCGTGCAAACATTAGCTGCAGCTCGCCTGGGAACTAAATCCACACTAGAAGAGACCCGCACACAGCGATTTATTAACATCTCAAAGCGCGGAAAGTTGCCTGTACCCTTGCGGTATTACGCAGCACACACTGGTAGGTGGGGCGGGGACGACAAATTAAATCTCCAGAATCTGCCATCTCGTGGGACTAACACCCTAAAGAACGCAATCATTGCGCCTGATGGGTACGTGATAATCGACTCCGACTCATCACAGATTGAAGCCCGTATGTTGGCTTGGTTGTCTGGTCAGGTTGACTTGGTGCAAGCATTCGCTGACGGCGAAGATGTGTATAGGATTATGGCGAGTGCAATATACAACCGGCATGTCGATGAAATAACAAAAAATGAACGCTTTGTAGGTAAGACCACCATCCTTGGTGCAGGGTATGGAATGGGTGCCGAGAAGTTTATGGTGCAGTTGAAGAATTTTGGTGTGGAAGCTCCGATTGAAGAATGCCAACGCATCATCTCGGTGTACCGCCAAACATACCCAAAAATTCCAGAACTTTGGAGGCAGGCGGGTAGATGCTTAGAGGCTATGGCCGCAGGTATGTCCGCACCAATAGGTGTTCAAAATCAAGCACTTTACATGGACGAAAACGGCTTCTGCCTACCCAATGGGTTTCACTTAAAGTACCGAGATTTACATAGCAATGGCGGAGAGTTCTCCTATAAGTCACGGAATGGTCGGACCAAGATATATGGTGGTAAAGTAGTAGAGAACCTATGCCAAGCACTAGCCCGCTGTGTCATTGCCGAACAGATGGTTAGGATAAATAGGAAATACAAAGTTGTGCTTACCGTACACGATGCAGTCGCCTGTATTGCACGGGAAGAAGAAGCAGAAGAAGCAAAAAAGTACGTAGAGAAATGTATGCGGTGGACACCAGAATGGGCCAACGGGCTACCACTCAATTGTGAAGCCGGATATTCACGAAGTTATGGAGAATGTTAATGGCAGATTACACGTGGTCCTATTCGGCACTGTCTACCTTTCAGCAATGCCCTCGGAAGTATCACCGACTCAAAGTAATTAAGGACGTAAAGGAGCCCGTCAGCACAACTATCTTGTATGGACAAGAGCTACACAAAGCTGCCGAAGAGTATGTAAAGAACGGAAAAGAGATCCCCGAAAAGTTTACGTTTATGAAGCCGTTCATTGATGTGTTCCTAACAATCGACGGCGAACGGCTATGTGAACACCGAATGGGTTTGACGAAAGAACTGACACCGTGTGAGTTTTTTGCCAAGGATGTATGGCTTCGTAGCGTTGCTGACCTACTGATTCTCAGCGGAGACACAGCGTACCTCATCGACTACAAGACTGGTAAGTCGCAATACGCTGACACAAAGCAACTTGAGTTGCTGTCTCTGTGCGTATTCCAACACTTCCCGCAAATCAAACTAGTAAAGGGTGGATTGCTCTTCGTTGTATCTCAAGAGTTTATTGAAGCCGAATACACGCCAGAAGGACAGAAGGAAGCGTGGATGAGTTGGTTTGATGAACTGATTCGGCTAGAGGGATGTTATGAATCTGGCACTTGGAACCCCAGTCCTAATTTTACATGCAAGAAGTTTTGCCCCGTCGAGGATTGTGAGTATCATGGGAATAATGGCCGATAGGAGACCCCCATGCCTTATGTAAACAAACCGAGACCATATAAGAAAGAGTGGAAGCAACAGAAAGAACGCGATGAAAAACCGGCGCGAGCCGCACGTGAGCGTGCTAGATACACGATGGATAAAAAAGGTGTAGATCGAACGGGAAAGGATATCGACCATGCCATACCGCTATCCAAAGGGGGTACCAACGCGCCCAGCAATCTTCGGCTTAAATCCCCCACAAAGAACCGTTCCTTCTCCCGCAACTCCGACCACACCGTCAAGAGAAACAAACCTAAAAAATAATGGAACTGTTCAACGACAAGGTTCTGCTGGTCAGGACCAAAACCCCCGAGAGAATTACCAACACGATTGACGGAAGCAAAGCACTATCGGAAAACGATGGTATCCATATGGTTGCCATCAACTGGAACTTAAAAGAAGCACAGCTGCTAACCAGACTAAAGTTCAAGGCTGTTCCGTCCCCTATTACGAGAGACTACAAGTGGCCCGGTGTGTATCCCCCCATGCAACACCAGAAAGAAACCGCTGCTTTTCTGACACTGCACCCGCGCTCGTTTTGCTTCAATGAACAAGGCACGGGTAAGACCGCCGCTGCTATTTGGGCCTCAGACTATTTACTGACACAAGGCGCCATCAGGCGTGTTTTGATTGTGTGTCCGCTATCCATCATGCAATCAGCGTGGCAAGCAGACCTGTTTAAGTTTGCAACACACCGCAAGGTTGGTGTTGCCCACGGGTCAAGGGAAAAAAGGCGAGAAGTTATTTCCTCGCCATACGAGTACATCATCATTAACTATGACGGGGTTGAAACTGTTGCCAAGGAGATAGCGGCTGGGGGGTTTGATCTCATCATTATTGATGAAGCTAATGCGTACAAGAATCCGCAAACACAGCGTTGGAAAGTAATGCGGGGACTGCTACAGCCCGAAACATATTTGTGGATGATGACCGGTACCCCCGCTGCTCAATCACCAACTGACGCTTACGGACTTGCAAAGCTGTGTGTGCCGGACAATGTACCAAAGTTCTTCGGTGCCTTCCGCGACCGAGTCATGGAAAACATCACAAAGTTCAAATGGATACCTAAGCACAACGCAAGCGCGGTAGTACACGCAACTCTGCAGCCTGCTATCAGGTACACAAAAGAAGAATGTCTCGACCTACCGGACATCGTGTACGTAGAACGTGAAGCGCCACTTACGGCACAGCAGAGCAAGTACTACAAGCAGATGAAAGCCAAGCTAGCTGCCGAGGCTGCAGGGGAAGAAATTAGCGCGGTCAATGCTGCGGCTAAGCTCACGAAACTTTTGCAGATTTCTGGTGGTGCGGTCTATGCGGATTCGGGCGCCGTAATTGAGTTTGATGTATCCAACAGGCTGCAGGTAGTAAAAGAAGTAATCGAGGAGGCATCACACAAGGTTCTGGTGTTTGTGCCATACCGACACACTATCGACCTACTTGATGAGTATCTCAGGGACAACGGGATCCGAACCGAGATCATATGTGGTGATGTACCTGTCGGTAAGCGGACTGACATTTTTAACCGTTTTCAGACCCAACCAGACCCTTCAGTTCTGATAATCCAGCCGCAGTCAGCAGCCCACGGGGTTACCCTCACTGCTGCAAACGTAGTTGTTTGGTACTCACCTGTAACTTCTATTGAAACGTATCTACAAGCCAACGCCCGTATTAACCGCAAGGGGCAGAAGAACTCCATGACGGTTGTGCATATTCAAGGCAGCGGGGTTGAGCGCGACCTGTACAAGATGCTGAACCACAAACTGGGAACCCACCAGAGTCTGGTTGACCTGTACAAAAATTCGTTGAACACTTGACACAGTAAAATAGTTGCTCTACGATCTGGACATCGGGCGTAGACTCGAGCCATCGTTAACCAAGAGAGGTGTCATATGTCTGAAGAGTTTTCTACCGACGATCTTGTTGCCGCATATGTGGCAATCCGGGATCAGAAACAAGATATAAAACGGCAGATGGAGCTCCAAGTTAAGGAGTTGGATGAGCAACTGGACGAAATCTCCAAAGCTCTCCTAGAAATCTGTGAAAGCAACCAAGCTGAAAGTATCCGCACTAGCAATGGTACGGTGAGCCGCACTGTCAAGACTGATTACTGGACAAGTGATTGGGACTCCATGTATCGGTTCATCAAAGAACACGAGGCTTTCAATCTGCTGCATAAGCGAATCAATCAAACATCTATGAAGCAATTTCTGGAGGAGAATCCCGATATCCATCCAGAAGGACTAAACGTAAATCGGGAATACGAAATTCGCGTGACTCGTCCGCGTAACTCTTGAGAGGTAATCCAAATGTCGAACGTCGTTCTGTTTAAGAAGTCTGCTATCCCTGAGCATCTGCGCAACATCGGTGTCAACGACCTTACCAAAGCACTTGCACCGGGAGTCAACAATAGCCCGTTGAAGCGCATCTCTATCCGTGGCCGTGTCTTCCGACTCGTGGTCAATGGCGAAGAGATGTCGAAGAACGAGAGCAACAGCATGGAAGTTGTTATCGTCAACGCTTCCAAAGATATCTCGCGGAGTTTCTATGCCGGTGCGTATGACCAGAAAGCCGAAGTTACTTCCCCCGACTGCTGGTCGGCGGATGGGGTTACTCCCGATACAAGCGTGCTTAAGCCGCAGCACAAGAACTGCAAAGACTGCCCCAAGAACATCAAGGGCTCGGGCGCTGGTGGGTCTCGCGCTTGTCGTTTTTCTCGTCGTCTGGCTCTTGCACTTCCTGGAGATTTGGGCAGCGTCTATCAACTCGTCCTGTCTGCAACTTCCATCTTCGGGACTGGCGACCAAGAACACATGCCGTTCAATCAGTACCTGACATATGTTGTCTCGCAGGGGTTTAGCATCAATGCTCTGGTTACTGAGATGAAGTTCGATAGCAACAGCGACACGCCCAAGCTGGTGTTTAGCCCCGTCCGTTTCTTGGATGAGGACGAATATGAACAAGCCGGGCGCCTTGCAGAAACGCAAGAATGCCAGATGGCTATCTCGGCACCTAAGATTCAACCCAAAACACAAGCCCTGCCTGCTCCTGTAAAGCTGGAAGAGCCGAGCATTGAAGAAGACGAGGAAGAAGATATCCCTCCTCCCAAGGCTAAGAAGGCTGCTCCCGCTCCGGCAGCGCCGGATGTCAAGCCAGAACTCAAGGCTATTTTGAGCAAGTTCGCGGCTAGCAAGGCAAGGGACGTAGACGATGAGTGACACGGACTACCGAGGCTACAGTCAACGAGTCATTGAAGCAAACCAACTCGCTGATCCAAACAGTCTCGGTGTTCGTCTCGGTGCCTTTTGCATCTCCCGTGATATTCCAGTTGTAGATATTTCTGAGTATTTTGGCGTGTCTAAGATGACCGTCTACAACTGGTTTACGGGTAAATCAGAACCGCGAAAGACACAAGAAGAACGCATTCGAGACATATTGGATAAGGCGGGGGTACTAGAGCAAGGATAAGCAGGCATGGCTATGCGCGATTTGCTTGAGCACGTGCTTGGTACCGATGGCTGGTATTGCATCGCCGGTCTTGCTCCAGACGGAACCGACAGAAAACCAAGGCGGTTTTTCACTCAATCTCTTGATGATGTTGAGCCCCTTGCTACGCGTCTAATCAACGACGGGTACAACGCTTTCTTTTCACTAGCTAAGTTTAAAGAAGGCACGGGGCCAGATGCGAAGCGTACGTATGCGAATGCGCTGAACAACAAAGCGTTCTGGCTAGATATTGACTGTGGTATGGGTAAGCCATACGAAACCCAGCAGGATGGGTTAGTCGCATTAGCCGGCTTTTGCGAGAGCACTAAGTTAGGTACCCCTACGATAGTAGACTCAGGACGGGGACTTCATGTCTATTGGCCACTAACAGAGGTAATCCCACCTACGGAATGGAAGCCAATAGCTGAAGCCTTGTCCCGCCTGTGCGATAAACATGGGCTGCAAGCTGACGCTGTCTGTACAACGGATGCTGTACGTATTCTTCGCATTCCTGAGACGTTTAATTTTAAGACAGACCCCCCGCTTCCTGTAACTATTGTCAATTGGTCTGAGGCCGTGACATTAGAGGAATTTAAAAGTTGTTTAGGGGACATTAAGGCAATCCTTAGTCTTCAATCTTTTGTTCCTGCAGCTAGACCTAATGAGCTAACAATGTCTCTGCTTGCTAACAGGCAGGCAGTATTTATGAAGTTGGTAGAGCGTACGGTCAACGGTGACGGCTGTGGGCAGATTGAACATATTCTTGTTAATCAAGCTGACATTGAAGAACCTTTATGGAGAGCGGGGTTATCAATTGCAAAGCACTGCGTAGATGGTGCACAAGCAATTCACATCATCTCGGATCAGCACCCTGACTACTCAATCAGCAACACAGAGCGCAAGGCACACACTATTGCAGGGCCATATACCTGCAGCAAGTTTGAATCTCTTAACGCCAAGGGTTGTGAGGGGTGTAAGTTTCGTGGCCGCATAAAGTCCCCGATTGTTCTTGGCAACGAGACTTTGGTAGCGAATGACTCCACGATTGTTGAGCAAGAGTCAGACGGTTCACTGCGGAAGTACGAAATACCCACCCTGCCGTATCCATATTTTGCTGGTAAATTCAAAGGTATCTATAAGACGATACCCGAGGCAGATCCAGTACTTGTATACGAGAACTATCTATTTGTCGTTAAACGTTTGCACGACAAAGATGGTGACGGGGAGTGCATACATATGCGGTTGCACCTGCCCGTAGATGGCGTCCGTGAATTCACGATACTCGCGGCTGACATCGGTTCTAAAGAAGAGCTTCGCAAAATACTTGCACATCATGGGGTAGTTTGCGG
>Ga0247834_1003624_pt1 | contig 20776 bp, 24 predicted proteins | sample LaCruzMarch2015__8_FD_187118 | JGI IMG/M metagenome (GOLD analysis project Ga0247834, IMG submission 187118) | Freshwater microbial communities from meromictic Lake La Cruz, Castile-La Mancha, Spain - LaCruzMarch2015_12m | ecosystem: Environmental > Aquatic > Freshwater > Lake | place: Spain...
ATTTAGATTCCTGTATTTCTTTTCGGATTGCAGGCGTGGTCTTGGCGTTAGAATGCAATATATTTCCCATAAATTTGTCTCCTTTATCTCTTTATAGCATAAACCATGAGAATTTGGAACTAAACACTTAATGAGATATGGAATAAATTCAGCTATTTTTGCAATCCGGATTTATATACTCATTATAGCTGGAAAGATGTTGATGAGAGCGAAGAGACCGAGCATAAAATGACTTTTTGGCTTAAAAACTTGAAGGCAAATTATGAGTAAATTACGCATTGCAACCATACAATATAAAGTTGATTTTATCGGCAACCAGGAGAATTACCGCAATAAAATTTGTGGGATTATAAAAGAAGCCGCAGCAAATAATGCTAATATTATTGTGTTTCCCGAATATTTTTCCATGGAATTAGCATCGTTATTTGCTCCCGAAATATATAATTCTTTGAACGGTCAACTTGCTGCTTTACAAGAAATATACAATGATTTTCTCGAGCTTTTTTCATCGCAAGCAGTGCAAAATTCTGTTTATATTTTAGCCGGTTCATATCCGGTGCAACAAAAAGACGGGACTTATCGTAATCGAGCAAATTTCTTTTCACCCGACGGCAAATATGACTTTCAAGACAAGCTGCAAATGACTCGTTTTGAAAAAGAAAAATGGCTAATTTCGCCGGGCAGCGAAATAAAAACTTTGGATAGCGAATTTGGTAAAATCGGAATAAATATTTGTTATGACAGCGAATTCCCGCTTATCACACGCAAACAAACCGAATCAGGGGCAAAAATCATCTTAGTGCCAAGCTGCACCGACGGTTTGAGCGGATATAATCGGGTAAAAATCGCCTGCCAAGCCCGGGCAATGGAAAATCAATGTTTTGTTGTCCAATCGGCTTTGGTTGGAGAAGCCGATTGGTCGCAAGCAATTGATATAAACATAGGAAGTTCCGCAATATTCACCCCGGTAGATTACGGATTTCCTGAAAACGGTATATCGGCAATCGGTGAGCTAAACCGCTCGCAAATAGTTTACGCAGACATTGACTTAGAACAAATTGACCAAGTTAGAAATAACGGACAAGTATTCAATTTCCATGATTGGAACAAAATAATCTGTTGATTTGTATCAACGAAAATGCCGGCGACTTGTGTTTAATATGCAATCGCTGAAAAATTATTATGTATTTCTGTTATTTTTACGGCATCTTGAGGCATTTTTTCATCAACACTTAGTTTAAACAACTTCTCGATAGTTGCCGGGCGAAATTCTTGCCGAGTTTTGCGTTGCTCGGTATCTGTTCTATTGCCATATGTATCTATAATTGCTTTGCCAAAGGTTGCCCTTATATCAGTGACTAATTGATTGATATCACATTCGTTTGTAAGCTCAAATGAACATCTCATAAGCTTCCCGGATGTATTCTTATATTCAATTAAATCATTTTCTGCTTCTGTTCCACGTATTACCGCAAAGCCAATCTTTTTATTGCCATTTTCCAGGTCACTTACTTCATGATTGATATGAAAATTTAGCTTCGGGTTAGGCATATCCTCTAATATATGAAATAGATTCTGTGGCTCAGGGGTTGGAGGTGTCTTGCTGGTTGCTGAATGTAAAATAAGCCGCCCCGTTGCCTCATTCTTCTTATTTTCCGTAATAATATAAGGATCAAATTTCCACTCTAAATCATGATAAGTTTGTTTTAAATACCGAAATTTACTTACAAGATATTCCATTGCTTCTGCTCCGCGTGATTGAGCGGCGGTTTCATCATTAGTATGCAAATTGTGGCTTAAATGATAATCTTTGCTTTCTTTTCCGTCTTCCCCGAGTCCATTAACCGTAATTGTAAAATGTAATCTCCAAGTCGGATTACCTGTGTTTTCTGAACGTATTATTGTCGACTTTAAGCGAGTAGATTGTGCAGAATATGCTGGAAAATTCAGATTTATTTCTCCTTCTTCAAGATAAGAAAGTTTTTGAGTATCTGCAACCCTCCAACCGATAGATTGATCGGAGTTATGAATTTGTTTTTTTAGATATTGGGTAACCTCTCCCAATGTTTCTCTTAGATTATTAGATAATAAATTTTGCAAATGGGTAGTTAAAATATTTAAGCGTGACTGAGCTTCATTTGAATTTATTGTATTATTATGGATATATTTTAGACCAAGAGGAACATTGATTTCTTTATCTTGGTCATATTTAAGATTGGCAAAATAATAGCCATTAACTTCTGCGACAGATGATGATAAAATTTTCTCATTTGGCATTATGTCATCAGTAGCGATTGATTTTATAGAATTAGACCTATTGGTTTTGAGATATAAAGCATCAATGCCATTTTGATTAAGCACATAACTTTGAAAGAACTTTTTAAGTTCTATTGCTTCATCTAAATTATCTGCTCCGGTAGAAATTGTCAGCTGCATGTCTTCGCCTTGAGAATTACGAAATGTCATGGATATCGGATAGTTTTTGCTTTCATTATTATCATTAAGAATAAGGCGACAACGAAACTGATTGAAGGAAGGTTGCGAGCCTAAAGCATCGGCGATAAACTCATTAGCTGCTTCTATAAGCCTAACTTCTTTTGCATTCTGAGGTGTATTTACTAGCTCTATCTTTTCTTCCTTTTTGCTCCAGCCCTCTGTGAAATAAGGATTATGCGGCGGATATTTTTTGCAATCATTAACACGCTGTTTAACTGATTTCATAAAGATATCATACATCACGCAGCTTTTAGGAAAATCTTGGCGGACTTTATTAGCGTCATATAATCCACTATTTAATGCAAAATGGATTTGGGAAATGATATCAATAGCGGAATAATCGGCAGAGACTAAACTATCTTCGGCAAATTGTTTTGGTAGCATTATTTGCTTACAATTCTGCTTATATTCACTTTTTATATCTTTCCAGATATCTGGTTTATCCAATCCTGCATTTTGTGGATTAAGACCGATATTAAATACGGCAGCAAAAATTAAGCCTTTTGCAATATTGCGGATAACTTCATGTTGCTCTATTGGATTATTGCTTTTTAATAAAGATAAAGTTTGATGATCTAGAACTAGAGCATCTTCATGAGCTGTAATAAAAAAGCTCGCATCTTCTTCAGTAATATTTAGTATTTTATTTAAGTCTGGAGCAAACATTATTGGAATATTAGAGTAAGCGAAGAGAGACCTTAACTCATCTGTAAAAACAGATTGCTCAATCAATAATTTTTTGTCTTCTGCAAAATCTTCACGTGATAATAATTTGTCTTTTATAGGATTATTCGTAAAGGTGTTTTTGAACTGATCTGTTTCTAACAATAAATCAGGATTTTTATTTATTATACTGATAATTTTATGGATATAATTCTTTGTTAAACGATATATCTCTGTAATCTGTTTTTTTTGTTCCGTTAATGTCGATTTGTCTGTTATTGCCATTATTGACGGCAATATATGCGGAGCATTAAAGGCAATATCTAATTGATTTATAATTCTATTGCCGAGATTATTGTGATTTTTGATAATTTTAGCAATAAAATCCGGGTCTTTGAATCTTTCTAAATCATTTTCAGTAGGTAGCTCTCCATCTTTCCAAATAGCTATTGCATCAAGATTGGAATTAACTCCAACTTTATACCGTGAGGCTCTATTAAATAATTTATCCATTGATCTTGCAAAAGTGCCATTGGGATATAACACTATTTCATCACCATGAAGAAATCTTACATCAGGTTCATTTGATTTGATTGTATCCGCCATAATATTCTTAAATATATTATTAATTAATAAGAATAATTATAGCATAAATATATTACAGAATTATGACAAATCTGAAAGTTATTGGAATAATGGACAAAACTACAAAAGCACAGCAAATCCCCTTTATAAACAAACGAGCAATTGGGTACGAAGCTCCCTCCCCCGGTGGGAGAGGGAATATTTATAAAGTGGATTTACTATACACCTACTTTCACATAGGATTAAGCGGCTTTTGGGCTAGACATAGCCAACAACTCGTTTTGCAGACTTTCTGTGAATGCAGGCTCTAGCTTTAGTGTTTGTGCAAGCGATGCTAGATATTCTTGTTCACGTACACATTGGCTGTCGCACACCAGCAATGCTGCAAGGTAAATTTGTGCGGATTCTTCCGGAGTTTTTGCTGCAGCTGCGATAGTGCTTATATCCTGCGTATTCGCCATTTCCTGCATCAACAGGGCTTTTTCATGAGAGCCAACGCCTGCTGATTCCAGTTGCCCCATGATTTTCTGGGTTTCTGCCGAGTCCATATGACCGTCAGCTTTCGCAGCGGCGATCATAGCACGGATAATCGCCAGCGGAAGTTCTGAATTGACCGGAGCTGTAGGCGAAGGCAAAGAGGCTACCGGGGCTTGATTGCTCGCAAGTAAGCCGGAAATAAGGCTATTTGCCTGTGTCGCCATACCTATTGCTGAGGTTTTTACCGCATCGACCACGCTGGCGTTACCACCTGCAGCTTTTTGTTGCTGATAGTTTCCGAAGGCTTTGTATGCCAGCGTGCCAAGCAAGGCTAGTCCACCGACTTTGGCAACTGTTTCTGCCGTATCTGCAACTCCGTTCATTATTTTACCGCCACCAAGCAAAGACGTGGCAACCCCACCCGTAAGCAGCCCGGCAGCAAAGTTTTTAGTTGCCATACCGCCGAGCATTTTGCCGACAAGTCCGTTGGAATCCATATTCGAAAGTAAGTTTTTAGCGTCTAACATAAGTTTCTCCTTTTGTTGGTTAGTGTTAAGATTGTTTCTCGTAGCGTGTCTTATACAGCGATACAAGCACCCCCGTGAGAATGATAGCAAAGGTCACTCCCAACGAAATGCCGGCGGGGAATTTTTCCATATCCAGAGCATCGGCAATGAAAGTTTTTGAGCCAATAAAGATTAGTACCCATGCCAAGGCCGGTTTCAGGTATTTAAATCTATGGATAATCGCAGCCATCGCGAAATAAAGCGAACGCAAACCAAGAATAGCAAAGATATTACTGGTATAGACGATATAAGGATCAAGTGTGATGGTAAATATGGCAGGCACACTATCAACGGCAAAAATCAAATCTACGAACTCTATTAAAATAAGTGCAACCAAAAGCGGTGTCATATAGGTTGCTTTTTTGCCGGTATGCTTATCCACCAGACTAACTGTGAATTTATTCCCGTGTAATTCATTGGTTACCCGCATATTGCGACGCAGGAATTTAAGCAAAGGATTATCCTCTATACTCGGCAATTTATCGCCGATATATAACATCTTGATACCGGTGACGATAAGGAACACAGCGAATATGTAAATAATCCAACTGAATTCAGCCACTAGCGTTGCACCTAGACCTATCATAATTCCACGAAGCACAATAACGCCAAGAATGCCCCAGAAAAGCACACGATGTTGGTATTTCTGTGGAATAGCAAAATAGGTGAAAATGAGTGAAATAATGAAAACATTATCCATTGCTAATGTTTTCTCAACAATAAAAGCTGTCAGATATTCTTTTCCGCTTTGTGCGCCGAGTGAATACCATACCCAAACACTAAAAACGAGAGCTATGGAAATATAAAATGCACTTAAAACAAGACTTTCTTTGATGCTTATCTCACGTTGCTTGCGGTGTAGAACACCTAAATCAAATGCAAGCAGGAAAGCTACAATGCCTATGAATATAGTCCACATCCAGATGGGTTTTCCCATCACAATATCAAATATAAATTCCAATGAATAAAATCCTTATTAGTATGTTTTTCTTTTGTTACTTTTAGGTAAGTAGCCATCATCATCGAACCAGCGACTTACTGTTTGTTCCTTATTTTGGCTGGCAATGTCGAGAAGTTTGTCAAGCTCTCCACGATCAAGCCAAACTCCCCTGCATTCCGTACATACATCAATCAACACACTATCTTTTACAATTTCTTTGAATAGTGCACGACATACCGGACAATTAAGTGCAATCATTTTTTTTACTCCTTTCTTACGTTTATTTTACTCAACCGCTCCGCCTGATCAATAATTCTCTGTGCGGCCGGGCTTAATGTTATTGTATCGCTCACCTCAGCTCTAACCGGTGGTTGCGTACTCACCACCGGTTGCCTCGGCACTATATTTTCACCGATTCCGGATCTAATCCCGTAAAAATTTGGGAATTGATATGCGGTGTCGAGTGAAATTGCCCCCAGAGGCAAAATCATATTAACCTCCTATAAATGTTGTGTTTTGAGTCCTCTACAACGTTCATGAAGTAAAGCTATGTCATCGCGGATAGATTGCATGGTTGGCAAATGTAATTTTGCCTCGGTAGTTAACTGTGACAATCTATTTAATATCGCATCTTTCATACGCTTTAGTTCCTGTATTTCTTCACGAAGTTTACGCTTTAGAAAACCGCGTATCCGGAGAATGCGGAATTCCATTTGCTTAAGAGTAATAGAAATTCTATTTATTTCCTGACGAACGTAACGGTTGAAACTTTTAATACATTTCATAAATAAGCCCCTTTGTTGTTTTAACGGTAACTTTAACTGTTGTTGTCTAGATAACTCCGGCAAAACTCCAAAACATAGCATCTCTCCTTTTTATTTACTTAAATAAAAAGGTTGTCCGCTTGCTTCGCAGCGTAAAACCGCCATTTACGAAGGCGGTTTTTATAGTAATTCAAAAGAGGAATTACTATATATGAATTAATGCCGTTTAGGCGTTTGCGTGCTGCCGGTATTATTTCAGTAGCATCTCGCAGTACAAACTTTATGGATCTTGGTCATTCATAGTGCCTCCTTGTGGTTGTTGAACTTAAGAAAACTATAGCAATTATTAGCGTAGTAAGTCCGTATTGATAATAATTGCAGAATGTAGAGATTTTGCAGTCATGTCTTTACAGAAAAACTACAGACACTAGGTTCTGTTGAGATTTTGCTATAGCTTGCTGCAAACGCCGATTTTCTCCGCTTCGCTACTCACGTATTAAATAAAATATCAGAAATTTCTTGTAATAAACAACTTCACCGTATTATCGGCGGCAGCATCAGATACGCCTCGTCTATAGCCAAATTCATAAAATAATCCGTCGTCTATCTTTCCTGCAAATACCGGACCAAGCGTATGGTTCTGTTGATTAAAATTCGTCCATCGGCTACCATACCCGAAGTCGCTAAAGCTTTCCAAGCCAACCCGATGATCGGGGTGATAAAAATATGTGCTTTGCAAGCGTGTATCAACACCAACTCCGCCTTTGGCATCTTGCCCCACCTCGTAGGCGAAAATCTGATTGATACGCATATCCCATTTACCAATAGGCACACCCGCAATCAGCCGAATATGGGCATTGCTCGGGGTTTTATCGCCATCTCTGTGAGTGTAACGCAGACGAAAACCGCTATAATAACCATTGGCTTTTACATCCGCCAATTCAAATCTTGCCTCACCAATCATTGCATCTTGCTCGTGACTATCATTCCCACGATTATCGGTTTGCATATAAAGACCAAAGGCAAAATCATCGGTAAAGCCATAATCCAGCATGGCACGGTTGCGGAAACGCTCGTCAAGCCCGGCATTATCTTTATCAGTTGAATAAGAGGTGCGCCAATGTGCGGTGAGTTGACCTTTGTTGACGGCGGCATTACCTATACCGGCCATTCCTGCATGTGCAATTAAAGGGGATAATAATGATATTGAAAAAATAAATGTTGTGCAGGCTATTTTTATAGGAATTATTTTGCTCATTGTAACTACCTTAAGATCAAAAATCTGCTCCGGCATAGGCAGATGGTGGATTATAGTAATTCAAACTGAGAATTACTATATATTGCCAAGTTCAAAAACACATAATCATATGTTTTTTAAAAGAAAAGGGGCTGAGATTAAACCCAGCCCCAAATACAAACTATTTGCTAAATGGAAGCGAAGAGTGATGTACATTGATGCGTACTTTCCCTGCATCATCTTTGGTATAGCCAAATGTGTATTCCACTTTGGTTTCTTTAGTCTCTCCTTGAGGAGTAAAGTAATAATTACCCATTGCTATAGCAGAGTCACTATCGGTAAGGATTTCTTGTTCACCGAAACGAACTTTCGTCCAAGGCTTGATTGCAAAACCATGATCTTCTTTAATCTTGCCTCCAACAAAATACGAAAGAGCCTGATCGTATGTTTCACGGAACTGGTCATCTGAAGCTAGCGTAGGCTTAAAAAGAACCTTGCCTTGATCGTAAGCATACAAATCTTTGAGGTGCTGCTCAGCTCTCGCCTTAAAATCACCTTTGTCTATATAAACTTTGCTGATTGCCACAATACCATCAGCCCATTGTTTTTGAGCATCAAGCACTTCTTGAGTGGTTATTGATTTGTCACCTGCAAATACAGAGGTGGAACTTAGCAAGAAAATCGCTGTAGTTGCCAATAGTTTTTTCATTCTTCTTCTCCTTGTAAAAAGTTTGATTGCTTAAAATTTTGTTTTTGAATTTTTTAGAAGTTTTTTATTACTGCCCTTCAAAACTCAAGAATAAATTTGGCATATTCTTTTTAAAGAGTCTGTACTGTTACACCGGTAAAATTGCAGCCTCTTTGTATGTGTTCATATACGGAATTTTTACAACTCGGCTACATGATTAAAACACGCTCAGCCCTCAATCATTACAGCTATTTATCAACCTTATTATATATATTGGATAGTAGCAGAAATACGATAGTTACGCACACTTTGCTAGGTTCCGTTGAGATTTTGTTAGAGCGTAAGCGAAAACGTCTAATTTTCGAGCATCGCACCGCAGCGTATACTTAAATACGTGAGTAGCGAAGCGGAGAAAATCGGCGTTTGCAGCAAGCTATAGCAGAATCTCGACAGAACCTAATTGCTTTATCAAACCAAGCATCAATCAATTTGAAAATGGAGAAAATTATGAATACGGCTAAAATGAAAAATCGTGATATTGAGAAAACCTATACCACTGAGCAGTTCGTTGCAAAGCTCCGTAGGCTTGCGGACTGCCTTGAGCAAGGAGAAAGATTCGATATTCAGGTTGCAGGAGAGCGTATTTACGTTCCCAAGTCTGCCATCTTCAATATAGAGCATGAACGTGAGGGACGTGAAGAGGAAATTGAATTTCAGATCAAATGGAAAAACTTGTAGGAGACCAATATGTCTAAATCATCAGATTATGGCGGCTTAAATGTTTTTACGCTTAGTGACACTTCTCTCTATCGCTGGCTCGACAGACAAGATGCCGGGTGGCATGAACTACCGGATGATAGGGAATTCGCACGGCTGGAACATGACATAAAGCTTAAGCATCTTTCACGAATAGGCAAAAGACTTCGCTCACTTATTGCAAAACGGAGGCGTTATGAGTTTAAAGCAATATAATCGTGTCTATCCGCAGAGTGATTTGTTAGATGGTGATGCCAGGGCGGTCATTGAAGCTGATTTCAAAGAAATAACAACAAACAAACAAACTTGCAGTTTTATGCAATTACTGAAAGATGTATCTCAATGGATAAAGCACCGACTCAAGAGGCTGTGATAGTGTCATCAACAACAAAGATGTGTAAAAGTCGCCATCGCTCTACCAGCGATATACTACACGATGTTACAGTATTAAATGGTGAAGCTATTAGTATTAAGGATTTATCAGCACAGCTTGGAGAACGGGGCTTTGGTTTGATGTTGCTGTTGTTTGCACTGCCCAATACCATTCCGCTACCAATTCCCGGAATATCAACAATAACCAGCCTACCGCTGATATTTTTTGCTACCCAGCTTTTCTTTGGCAAAGAACGTATCTGGCTTCCGCTATGGTTGGCGGATAGACAGATACCTATGAGCAAGCTAAGACCACTAATTCAGAAATCTCTGCCTTGGATTATTAAGCTGGAGAAAGTTGCAAAACCTAGGCTGGATATAATAACCACACGCAATTTTGAGCGTTTGGCCGGTGGGCTTATGCTAATTTTGGCATTGCTTATTGCACTGCCGGTTCCTCTTAGTAATTTAGTGCTTGGTGTTGCCATAGCTGTTCTGGCTCTTGCTATTACCGAGCGAGACGGCTTGGTGATGATAACCGGTTGGCTATTTACAATTTTTGCTTTATGTTTCTTTACCGTACTTGTTAGTGGGTATGCTTTGATATTATGGAAACTGGTCAGCGAGATATTTTAAGCAAAGGAATACAGAGTGTTAAATTTTGCAATGGGATCGCAGTTAAGTGGAATTATCACAAAAGGTGATACATTCTCAGCTAACAGAAAATTGGCATTGAGCATTGCAACAACTATAGTATCTGTTTTTATTACATCTTTATTGGCTTGGTTGCTAGTATATGCAGGCTTTCCTTCACCTGAAACATTAAGTATATTATTTGTTATTCCTGTTTTGGTAGTAGCGGTGCTATATGGAATTTATCCATCGTTATTTTCTGTAATTTTTTCAGTACTTGCATATAATTTTGTGCTGCTACCTCCCGTGTGGCATATCGGCTTATGGGAGGCTGAGAATTTTGCGAAAGCAACCGTGCTTACCATTGTAGCATTGGTAGCAAGTGGTTTGTCTATGCGTGTTAGAAAACTCGCACGAGAAGCCATGCAGCGTGAGCGTATATTATCAGGCGTTTATGCACTAAGCCAAGATATGCTGGGAATAGCCAATATCCCCGATATGCGAAATGCTGCTGAGAACAAGCTAACTTCGCTACTTGGCAGTGAGGTAAGAATTATCCTAATATCAGAAAAAGAAAATCTTGATCAGGCCGGATTATTCTGCCTTGAAAACAATATGCCGGCAGGCTCAGGAACTAAGTATTTAAAAGATAATAATAATCTATATCTTCCTTTATCCACAAAAAACTCAGTAGTTGGCGTTATATGCCTTGCATCTGGTGTATCGGAGCATTTTTCTTTAAAAGCACTTGCCACATTAACTGCTCAAACCGCTAGTGCCTTAGAAAAAGCAAGGCTTGCCGAAGCTGAAGAAAAAAAACAGCTTGATGCAGAGCGGGAGAAATTTCTATCGGCACTGCTTTCTTCAGTGTCGCACGATTTCAAAACCCCACTGGTGACTGTAATCGGTGCGTTCACTTCTTTGAAGGACATTAAGCAGGTGCAAGATAATTTTGATAGTAGCGAGATAGTTGCCAGCGGGTTAGAGGAAGCACGCAAGCTCAATCGCTTTATCAATAATTTAGTTGAAATCAGCCGTTTAGAATCCGGTATTGAAGCCATTCGCAAAGAATCTGTCAGTTTGCGTGATATATTGGCAAGCAGCCTCAAATCACTGCACCCGATGATTGGCAAACAGAGATTTTCTATTCAAACTCATGATAATTTTCCCATATTAAATGTGAATTCAGCACTAATGGAACTGGTTTTCTTAAATCTTCTCGAAAATGCTATTAAATATGGACCTGCAAATGGCGAAGTGAAAATCATAGCTCGCAATCATGGTGACAGTGCTACAATTGATATTGATGATGACGGCGAAGGTATACCGGAATCAGAGCGGGAAGCAATTTTTGTTAAGTTTTACCGATCTAAACATGGTGACCGCAAAATAGCAGGTACCGGCCTCGGGCTTTATATTTGTCGTGGCATCGTGGAGGCACATGGCGGTAGTATTGCCGCAATTGATCCGAATGACGGTCAAGGTGCATGCGTGCGTATTACCCTGCCTGCTAACACACTAATACCAATTGATATTGAACAGGAAACAGAAGAAGTTTGAATTATGAGAACAACACAACCTAAAATATTGTTGATTGAAGATGATCCGCAGATACGTAAATTTCTTACTATCACGCTAACTTCGCATGATTATTCGGTAATTACTGCCGAAAAAGGTGGCGAAGGAATCCGACTTGCAACTTCTGTAAAACCCGATGCAGTACTGCTTGATCTGGGTCTGCCTGAAATGGACGGCACAGAAGTCATAAGCTCAATTCGCGAATGGTCAAAAATTCCAATCATCATTATTTCGGTGAGAAATAAAGAAGATGATAAAATCAAAGCCTTCGACCTCGGTGCGAATGATTATGTCACCAAGCCTTTTGGCACAGGTGAGCTTTTGGCACGGATTCGTGCTTCATTACGAGATGCGATTATAGCTGATGCAGAAGCAACAACGGTTGTTATCGGCGACCTTACGATTGATTTGATGAAACGCATTGTTTCTTTACGTGGTGAGCGGATAAAATTATCTCCTAAAGAATTTAATCTCCTTAAACTACTCGCCTCCAATGCAGGAAAGCTACTCACCCACAAATATCTCATGCAGCAAGTATGGGGAGAAGCCTATAGCGACGATAACCAGTATTTACGCATCTACATAGCCCAGCTGCGTCAGAAACTGGAGAAAGACCCGGCACGTGACCAATTTATCATCAATGAGCCAGGTATTGGCTATAGGCTTGAAGAACCAACGAAATGAGATGCGGTAAATCATGAAAATTCTAGTGATTGAAGATGATGCAAAAATCCGCACCTATGTTGAAAAGGGACTAAAAGAGGCAGGGCATGTTGTTTCTGTTGCATCAGAAGGCGAAACCGGGCTGCATTTGGCAGTGCATGAAAGCTATGATGTAATCGTGGTGGATCGTATGCTGCCAAAAATAGATGGGCTTGCCATAATCCGTGAACTGCGTGGCACCGGCAACTTAACCGGAGTGTTGATTCTAAGCTCACTTGGTGATGTAGATGATCGTGTTACCGGTCTGCGATCAGGCGGCGATGATTATCTGGTCAAACCATTTGCTTTTATTGAGCTGCTGGCACGTGTAGAAGCACTTGGTAAGCGTGCATTGCCAAATAAAGGGCAACTTGGCACAATGCTAAAAGCAGGAAATTTGGAAATGGACTTGCTAGCTCGCAAAGTAAGTTTTAGCGACAAACTGATTGAGCTGCAAACTCGTGAATTCCGCTTGCTTGAATATCTGCTAAAATTCAAAGGTCAGCTGGTGACTCGCACCATGTTGCTGGAGGCTGTGTGGGACTACCACTTTGATCCACAAACCAGCGTTATTGACGTGCATATTAGCCGCCTGCGTAAAAAACTGGGTGATAAAAACAATACAATAATCAAAACGGTACGCGGTGCAGGATATATCATTGAAGACAGTTTCTAGAGACTACTTAAGAAGCTCTAGCTTTAAAATGGCGGTGCTGTTTACCATACTGCTTGGATTGGCAGCTGCTATTTTGCAGCAAATGCTTGTAGATTTCTCGGTGCATGTGCCTGAGAGTAGTTTTGCACAATACGAACGCTTAAGCTTTGTTATAATTTTGCTGATGTTGGCGGTGGTGTCGGTTAGTTTTGGCATTAGCTATTTTGTTGTCAGTCGCATCAATCGCATCGCAAGCACTGCACATGATATTATTTCCACCAAAGACCTCTCTCGACGCATTGCGATTGATAGCCGGTGGGATGACTTGAGTAAGCTGGCACAACTGCTTAACCGCTTTCTTGAGCATATTGAAATGCTTATGATTGGGGTACGTGAAGTAAGCAACAACATCGCTCATGACCTACGCACACCGCTGGCCGGGCTTCGCAGTGATATTGAATCACTAAGAGGAACTCACGTTGAGGATCACCATATTGATGCACTGATTGCAGAAACAGATAAAATGATGCGGGTGTTTCAATCGCTTCTTCGCATCACAAATATTGAACATGGCAAGCGTTTGCATATGTTCACTGAAGTTGATCTTAGTGAATTATTGCACGATGTGATGGAACTATATGAACCTGTGGCGGAAGAAAAGGGCGTACGGTTTGTTGCCCAAATCACTCAACAGCTGCATGTCAAAGGAGATTCTGATTTACTCTTTCAGCTCTTTGCCAATATACTGGATAATGCTGTTAAATTCTCGCCCGATTTATCCACCATTGAAATTACGGCTGCTCGCTTTAATGATGAGATTATAATTGTGGTAGCGGATCATGGCATAGGGATTCCTAATTCAGAAAAAGACAAGGTGTTCAAACATTTCTATCGTGCAGATGCCAGCCGCTCTACTGAGGGCAACGGCTTGGGGTTAAGTTTGGCAAAAGCGGTTGTGAATCAGCATCAGGGAAGTATTTTTTTGGAAGATAATACTCCCGGACTTCGGGTGAATATCAGCCTGCAATCTTACCAATAATTTAGAATCAGGAAAAATACCGGCAATATTATATATGAAATAATCAAGATATGAAAAACACACAAAAACAAATCGCAATCATCGGAACCGGCATTTCAGGCTTGGGTGCCGCATATCTTCTGAATCCACATCACCGCATTACGGTATATGAAAAAGATGACTATATCGGCGGACACAGCCGCACGGTGGAAGTAAAAACTGATGATGGCGTGGTTGCTGTCGATACTGGTTTTATTGTATTTAATTACCGCAATTATCCGCTACTGACTGGCTTATTTGCACATCTTAATGTGCCGGTGAGCAAGAGTGATATGTCTTTTGGAGTCAGCATTAACAATGGCTGGATGGAATATGGCACACAGCACCTTTCTCATATGTTTGCACAAAAACGCAATCTGATGCGTCCGCAATTCTGGCGAATGATTTCTGATATTATGCGTTTTAATGCAAAAGCTGCCGATTATGTGCAGAGCGACCCAGCGATGACAATTGGGGAATGCTTAGATAAACTTGGTATGAAGGCGTGGTTTAGGGAATATTATTTGCTTGCCATGGGAGGGGCTATTTGGAGTACACCGCTGCGAGATATGATGCAATTTCCCGCCTGTACGTTTATTCGTTTTTTTGAAAATCATGGATTGTTGAGCGTTAACAATCAACCGCAATGGCACACGGTAACGGGAGGAAGCAGAGAATATGTTAAACGCTTAATCGCACCCTTTCAGGACAATATTAAAACCAATTGCAGCGTGCAGAAAGTGATTCGTGAAGCTGAAGGGGTAATGATTATTGATAGCCAAGGTAACCAAGCAATATATGATGAGGTGGTGTTTGCGTGCCACGCAGATCAGGCACTCGCCATGATAGAAAATCCAAGCGAAGAGGAGAAAAGCGTACTGGGTGCGTTTAGCTATCAACCCAACCGTGCTGTGCTTCATAGTGATTTAAGCTTTATGCCTAAACGCAAGAAAGCTTGGTCAAGCTGGGTGTATCTTTCGGAGCAGAAGCACGACGAAAACCCGCAGGTTTCGCTCAGTTATTGGATGAATAACCTTCAGCCGCTTGCCACTCGCACACCACTTATTGTAACCCTAAACCCTGCAAGAGAACCGGATAAATCGTTGGTTTTTAATGACCATTGGTTTGAACACCCGCTATTTGATGAGGCGGCTATTCGTTCGCAGAAAAAAATTCCTACCATTCAGGGTAAGAATAGGCTGTGGTTTTGTGGAGCTTATCAACGATATGGCTTTCACGAAGATGGGATAGGAAGTGCGGTTGAAATGGCACGTGCTATGGAAATTGAAAAGCCATGGAAATAACACCACAGATATTTACTGCGAAGGTGATGCATAAGCGGTTATTTCCAAAGGTGAACGCATTTACCTACGTCGTGTATTATGTAGTTACACCACTTCCGGCCGCACCACTTCCAAGCCTAGTGCAGAGTTTTCCTGCTAATGACTTAGGCTATCGTGATGGTCGCAATCCAGAGTTGTGGGCTATTGAGATTTTGCAACAGCACGACCTTGCTGAAAATGTTGCACATATAGTTCTGATTACAATGCCACGTGTGCTGGGCTATGTGTTCAACCCTGTTAGTTTTTACCTCTGTATGGATAGTAAAAAAAATCTACGTGCGGTGATTTGTGAGGTGCATAACACATTTGGTGAGCAGCATAGCTATCTGTGTATGAATCATGATATGAGTGCAATTGAAGCAGAAGATTGGATAGAGGCGGAAAAATTGTTTCATGTATCGCCATTTTTGAAACGTGAAGGGAATTATCGCTTTCGTTTTGATATTCAGGAACAAAAGCTTGGGATTTGGATTGATTATTACGACAAGGAAAACAACAAGCAGCTTATCACATCGCTAATAGGCAAGTTATCCCCTCTCACCCGCACCAGGCTTACCCGAGCATTCTGGATACACCCACTGATTACGCTTAAGGCTATTGTACTAATTCATTGGCAAGCACTGAAATTAATTGCCAAAGGCATAAAATATATTCCTAAACCCAAAGAGCTCGCTGAAAAATTAAAAACTTCACGAAACCTTACCAAAATGTAAGGTAGTGGAAAGCCATTGGTTAGTGTAATGGTAATAAATATTGTAAGAACCAAGGATTTACTATGTTTGAAAAACAAATTACACGTCGTTTTCTAAATACGCTTAGCCATATTGAATATGGCAGCATTAAAATAACTACGCCTGATAACCACACACATATCTATAGTGGCAAACAACAAGGAATACAGGCTGACATTCATTTACATGATTGGCGATCAATTTATGCACTGGCTGCAAGTGGGGATATTGGATTTGCAGAAGCTTATCGTGACGGTTGGTGGTCTAGCAGCAACCTCACAAATTTATTTTATTTGGGATTACAAAATGAGGCTGTACTAAGCCCATATATTTATGGCGGTGTATTTGCACGTATTGCTTCTAAGTTTGCCTATTTCTTCACGCAAAACACACTAAAAGGCAGCCGCAAGAATATTCACGCTCACTATGATTTGGGGAATGATTTTTACAAACTCTGGCTTGACCCTAGCATGACCTATTCCGCTGCCATTTTCGCTAATAAAAATGATGGTCTGGTGGTTGCACAGCAACGAAAATATGACCGAATTATTGAACGCATGCATCAATCAGGAAATGTTCTGGAAATTGGCTGTGGCTGGGGCGGTTTTGCAGAGCGTGCAGTGCAGTCGGGTGATTACGCAATCAAAGGGCTAACTATTTCAACTGAACAACATGAATATGCAACCAATCGACTGCAAAACAATGCAATAGTTGCACTTGAAGATTATCGCCTACAGCAAGGCAAATACAACAACATTGTCTCAATTGAAATGTTTGAAGCAGTGGGCGAAAAATACTGGCCTGTTTATTTCAGTAAGCTCAAATCACTGTTGGCAGACGGCGGAAAGGCACTTGTTCAAACCATAACTATCGGTGAAAAACACTTTGATGCCTATCGCAAAGGCGGCGATGCAATACGTACATTCATTTTTCCGGGTGGCATGTTGCCATCGCCTTCACGATTTGCAGAAGAAAGTGAAAAAGCCGGATTAAAACTCACAGATAGATACGCCTTCGGACAAGACTATGCAAGCACTCTAGAGCATTGGCTTGCTAAATTTGAAGAGCGATTAGTAGAGGTAAGGAAACTTGGTTTTGATGAAAAATTCATTCGCATGTGGCGTTTTTATTTAACGTCCTGCATCGCCAGTTTTCGCATTGGTCGCACAGATGTGATGCAGATGGAACTACAACATGCTTCATAAACTTTTCTTGATCAGTGTTCTGTTTTGCTTTGCATCTCCTGCTTTTTCATTTGAGGTGGTGGAAAAAAACATTCCAGAAGCAAAGAAAGTGGGTGAAGCACGACTTACTTATGCCTTTTGGGACGTTTATGAGGCCACACTTTATGCCCCTAAAGGCACGCTGCAACAAGACAAGCCCTATGCTCTTTCACTCCGTTATTTGCGTGATATTGCTGGCGATGCAATTGCAAATCGTTCGGTAGAAGAGATAGAAAAGCAAGGGTTTGACGATGTAGAGCAACTTGCAATATGGAAAGCCAAAATGCTTGAGATTTTTCCCAATGTGGAAGATGGCACGGTGCTAACAGCCATATTCATTCCCGGTAACAAAACCCTCTTTTACGAGGGAAGTACAAATATTGGGGTTATTAAAGATGCAGAATTCACAAAGCGTTTTTCTGATATCTGGCTTGGAGAGAATACCTCTGAGTCACGCCTGCGTGAAGAATTACTGGGACGTTTATGAGCAATGAAAACATAAGCAAAATTGGATTATGTCGCTACAGCAGCTTGGCAGTGCCAATTGCATTCGCAGGCTTTCCTATTTATGTGCTTGCTCCTGATTTTTATGCCACAAATTATGGCGTTTCCCTTGGTTTGCTTGGGTTGCTCCTACTGGCTTTGCGAGTGTTTGATGCTGTGCAGGATCCACTGATTGGTGCATTTAGTGATCGCTATAGCAAATATACGGGGCGTGTTATGGGAATTTCTGCGTTTATACTTCCTATAGCAATATATGCTTTGTTTAATGTAATGTTTATCTCAGCGGCCGTTTGGTTTTCCATTTGCATTGCGATTGCGGTTACGGCTTATAGCGTTCTTAGCATCAATCTCAATACGCTGGGCGGCTTATGGACTAAAGATCCCCAAGCTAAAACCGGCATCACCGCATGGCGAGAAACTTGTGGTTTGATCGGCTTGGTGGTTGCAGTATCACTACCAGCTTTGCTTAAAGAATATGTGGGTGAAGAACTTGCGTATCTCTATTTTTCGCTCACTCTAGCGTTGTTTATGTTTATTGCATGGATCATGTTTCGTCCATGGCTTGCCGAACATCTTGTCCAGACTAAACATGAGCAGGTTCAACATGGCAGTTTATTTTCCGGAATTTGTTCCACCACTCGCCCAACACAGCACTTTTTTGCCATTTATGCTCTTAGCATGTTGGCGTCCTCCATTCCTGCCGTGCTGGTGATTTTCTTCGTCCGGGATTTGCTGGGTGCAGAATCGCTCACGGGTGCTTTTCTGCTGCTGTATTTCCTCTCCGGTGCAGCGTCGATGCCATTTTGGAAACGCTTAAGCGATAATCTGGGCAAATACCGTGCCTGGAGTGTGGCAATGGTGTTTGCAAGTCTAAGCTTCGTGTGGGCCTTTTTTCTGGGTGCTTCGGATTTTTGGCAATATGCGGTGATTTGTGCTGTCTCTGGTTTTGCACTGGGGGCAGACCTATCTTTGCCACCTTCCATATTAGCAGATCACATACACAGCAGCCGCACAGAGGCACACGCAGCAACCCATTTTGCATCGCTAGCGTTATTGGCAAAGTTAAGCCTTGCTATTGCATCTGCCATTGCGTTACCAATGCTTTCAAACATTGGTTTTCAGCCTGAAACCCAAAACAGCACTGAAGCCTTGTTTGGGCTTAGCATTGCCTACGCCTTGATTCCATGCCTGCTAAAACTCGCATCAGCCATTTGGCTTTATCTGTATTTCATTCGTTTTAAGCAAGGAGTTGTTTATGAAAATCATCAAACTAACCGTTATTCTGGGGGCATTCATCATGTTTAGCAATTGTAGCAATAATTCACTAAACTATTACGAAGATACAAAGCCAAAGGCGGATATCAAAGAATATTTCAATGGAAATATTAAAGCCTGGGGAATAGTGCAGGATTGGCGTGGTCGAGTGGTAGAACGCTTTGATATAAAAATGGTCGGAAATTGGGAGGGCGACACAGGAACACTCACCGAACATTTTGATTATTATAGCGGCAAGAAACAGGAACGTGTTTGGACGATTAAAAAACTTCCCGATGGCGGCTATGAAGGTACGGCAAGCGACATATTGGATAAAGCCACCGGCAAAACCAAAGGCAACGCCACCCGTTGGAATTATGTGATGGATTTGCCCGTCGATAATACAACATACCGAATTAGTTTTGATGACTGGATGTGGCTCATGAATGACGGCGTAATGATCAACCGTTCATATCTAAGAAAATTTGGCATCACTGTTTCTGAGCTAACTATTTTCATGCAGAAGCAAAAACCATGACTAATAAAAACTACCATAACCAAGTCGTGTGGATTATAGGTGCAAGTAGTGGAATTGGTGCAGCACTGGCAAAAGAACTTGCTCAACGTGGGGCAAAACTCGCTCTCTCTGCCCGCCGCAAGGATACTCTCGAGCAGCTAAAATCAGAGCTGGGTGAATCGCATAAAATATTCGCACTAGATGTGACAGATGCAGAGCTGGTAAGGCGTACTGCTCAAGCAATTCGTGCGGCATTTGACAGAATTGATCGTGTGGTGTTTCTATCAGCTGCTTATCAACCTATGAATGTTGATGAACTAGATTTACACATGACCCGGCAAATGGTTGATGTAAATCTGATGGGAGCGTTTTATGTGGTGCATGCGGTGCTGCCCATATTCAAAGAGCAGCAAGATGGACAACTTACTTTGTGCGGTAGTGTGGCCGGCTATACGGGACTTCCGAACGGACAGCCTTATAGTGCCACTAAAGCCGCATTGATAAACCTGGCAGAAAGCCTGAAGGCGGAATTGCCAAGCACCATTGATGTAAAACTCATAAGCCCGGGGTTTGTGAAAAGCGAACTCACAGACAAAAATGACTTTAAAATGCCGATGATGATCAGCTCGGAAAAAGCCGCCATCTATATTGCTGATGGGCTTTTGCGTCGCAACTTTGAAGTTCATTTCCCTAAAGGCTTCACGGTATGGCTTAAATTATTGCGACTCCTGCCCTATATTATAGCTTTCAGCATAACCAAACGTTTCAAACTCTAATTTAAGGCATAATGAATTAGGCATAATGGACAAAGTGTGTGGGTGGATTTAGCTGTAAGTTGATGATAAATATTCTTAAAAATGGCATAATGGAAAAAATGTAGGGCTAAAAACATATATTTATATATATAAAATAGTTGTTTAGTTCCAAATTCTCATGGTTTATGCTATAAAGAGATAAAGGAGACAAATTTATGGGAAATATATTGCATTCTAACGCCAAGACCACGCCTGCAATCCGAAAAGAAATACAGGAATC